>OIFG01000013.1_pt1 | contig 259400 bp, 236 predicted proteins | sample 1582031 | NCBI WGS metagenome assembly OIFG01 (sample SAMN07501051, study PRJEB24779) | human gut metagenome | isolation source: stool | host: human infant | place: USA: Pittsburgh, PA | reverse complement strand
TCAGACGCCGGATAGATTCAAGCAAGCCAACTTGTCGTCAAAATCGGTGTTGCAAAAACGGGAGTGACCATAGATTCCGTTTTCCAAGCGGCCCCCTTACAGGTAAACTCCCCATCTACGGCTGCAATGACAATGTCACCGTGCTTTGCCTCACGAATACACTCCACTATTAGTAAATCACCGTCTTTAATCCCGGCATTAAGCATCGAATCCCCCTCTGCTCGCACCAGATAGGTACTTTCCGGATAGCGGATGCAAAGGTCATCGAGGGAAAGACGTTTTTCGACATAATCCTGTGCTGGAGAAGGGAAACCACATGAAACCCCATCACCAAACAACGGAACGCATGCCAGTGATGGATTGCTACCTGTAAGTCTGGCGATAGCCGCCATCATCAAAACCGGTGTGTTTGCTGAATTTTTCTGCGAACTTTTATCCCAACACATCGTCTGTTCTAAAGGAATTGGCATAACTCGCCCCTCAAATTATACTGTATATAAGCACAGTATAATGATGCTTTTTTAATGATGACAAGTCGTAACGCATTGAAAAAAATTAACCCGATGATATTAGAGAATTTATTAGTAACTCTGAGTACTGAAGCAGTAATTAGTAATTGCTCAAAAAATCCGCTATAGTCCCTTTAGAACTCACCTAATTCGGAGGGGGAGATGTATCAGTCTCAAGAAAAACGCGCCTGGGAACGTGGTGTTCGTCTCGCTGCAATATGGAAGGGTATCAAAAAAATTTTTACACGTTTAGATCAGCGCTGCGTCATACTGGCTAAACAATACAAACTGCCGAAGTGGTTAGGCCACATACCGCTTCTTTTAGCTGTCCTTTGTTCGTTAGTTGCACTTATAGCAGGCGGTTTCTTGATAAGCTGCAGCGCAGTTTTATTATGGACTTTTATTGCTGCCATAACACATATAGGATCTAGCTCTAAAGATGCTTCAATAAATAGTTTTAATGAAAAGAAAGATGAAAATAATTTTCATGATGAATTTGTAATGAATAGCGCCATCAATAATGAATATGATGGCGCTCCTTACAAATCCCCGAGTGAAGATTAGGCCCAATTAACTCGGCCAGTAAAACTACCCTTTGGTTGCTTTACTGCCGATAGCATTACCAGCAGCTTCTCCAAGTTTCCCGCCTGTATTCTGAGCAGTTTCAGTACCCTTTTGAAAGGCAGCGCTAACAGCGACACCCACGCTGGCCCCTGCCCACGAAAGAGCTCCCAGCCAAACGGCAGGCAGTACAATAAACATCGCTCCCATCACCAGATTCATAATGAGGTCATCTGAGCTGTTCTGCAGTCCCGCCATATTGAAGCGGCTGTGTGTATCCGAACTGTACAACGCGGTTAACAGCCAGCTGTCGAGCCAGCGCGCCAGTTCCCACCAGAACGTCAGGAAGTTCAGGGCGAATATTACAAAGGTCAGCGTAATAACGGTCTTGAACTCGTAAGCCGCAAACGCCAGAATCAGCGGCAGCATGACATATATTGCCATCAGCAGGATAGCCTGCACCATTGGCAGCGCCTGTCGCATCGCATCGAACGCCGGGAATGCTGCCAGACTGCCGAGAGATGTCCCGCCAATAGCCGCCACGCGTGCCGCTGCATTATCCAGGGTAAAATCGGCGTTGCCGCCATAGCCGGCATACACATGGCCACTCTGTGAGACCGTCAGGCTCTCCGGGCTGACCAGGCGCCGTATGACAGCTTCCTGATAGTCACTGTCGTTAAAGCCTGACATTTTCATGGCGGCCGAGATACGCAGCCACATATCCGGGTCAGCCTGGTCCTTCACGCGGGCTTTCAGACCGGTATCCGCACTGCTCCACCATTCGCTGCAGGTGGGATAGCCTCCTCTTCCGGTATTGGGTCGGCCGCTGTCCCGGCTGTCAGACCATGGGAACGCAGCCCGGGGCAGTTTGGACTGCAACGAAGGATAATACCGGCTCAGGAATGTACTGCTGCCAATCCATTCGATATCACGCAGCGTGGTTTTGTCCTTTGTCTGGCCCTGATCCTGTTGCTTCCACAGATACAACGCAACCGAATAGCAGTCGTTGGTGAAGTCCTGCAGCTCCTGCGCCAGCGCTTTGTTGTCGATACGCGTATGCTGCACTTCAAAGCGGATCTGGCGCATGTCAGGGCGGCAGGGAATGGTCGCCACGGCCGCCTGGGTTACCCCTTTTGAGAGTTTATGAATCAGCACCCACCATACCGGTGCTGCAGCCGTCTGGTCGTTGAGACTGGTGACCACGCCGGCATAGCCGCTTTCATCCGGCGCTTTGGGCGTCCACACACCACAGCTCTTTGCCCGGGTTGTGTCGTACTGCATCGTACTGAGGCTGACATTAATCAGCGGTACGCAGCAGGCAATCATCACCAGGAAGCCGACATACAGCGCGTTCTCGATACGGGGCAGCGACAGCATCCCCTTGTTGCCTTCATCCTCCCCCTCTTCACGGACCCTGAGCCAGATACCCACCACCTTAAACGCCAGCGGAAGGACAAAAAGGCCGGTGCTCAGCAGGACATTCCACAGACCGTTATTGATCACCCAGCCGAGCAGCGTGAGAAAATACTCAAGATAGCTGTTTGTCGTCATCTTCAGACTCCCGGACCGGTAAACATCGCGTACTCACACAACGCGATAAAAAGCACACTGACCACACTGATGCGCAGCAGCGGCCGCCGGTATGCCTCCCGGAAGCCCGGCGCATGCCGGATTTTCCAGAGGCCCCACGCAACCAGCGCATACAGCGCCAGTCGCCACATCAGCCAGCCGTAACGCGTCGACTGCATCCAGCTCCGGAATGCAGCAGCTTCAGTCGGATGTTTCATGGCGGTGTCAGCCATCATCAGTGAGACCACCATGAACAGCGCCATGCAGGCGAGGAAGATGCCGGCACGGGTAAGGACTTTCCTGACAGTCGTTTTATTACGCATCCTTATTCCCTCATTCAGCCGACTGCGGCGCTGCCATCTGGTTGAAGCGACTGTCGGTATTGTCATCTGACTGGGTCTGCGGGTTGGTTTCGACGCGCTGATTCTCCCTGTCGATAATGGTCAGCACTGAATTACGTGACAGTTCACGCTTCATCTCCATCTCGTTTTTCAGCGCCGCGATTTCCCGATCCAGCGCCTCGATACGCTGACCGGCGGTATCAATGGCCTTTGGCTGGGCAGCGGCATTCGGCTCCGACATACCGGTAACCATCATGCGACGCATCAGCAGCGCCGTTTCCACCGTGTCAGACATGGCCAGCTCGCCGGCAAGACGGGCGGTCAGGGCCGCGTTATCCGGATCACGCTGCAGGGCTTTAATCACGCCGGCCGTCACCGGCAGTCCGCCGGTTTTCAGCTTAGCCAGATTCGCGGCCGTGGGCTTTTCCGTACCGTTGACGAGCCTGACCAGCTGCTCAGCGTTGGCTTTAGTTGCCTCTTCCAGCAGTGGGGCAAAGCCGGTGCCGGCAACGGTCGTACCGGGCTGGTCATCCGCATCACCGCTGGTACATTCGCTCGCGTTGGCACAGGTGCGCATCGAGCGATCGCCCAGTACCTTCACGGTCATGGCCGCCGCCTCTTCAGCACTGCCGAATTTAGAGCATGCGCCACCGTTACAGTTGCTTTCGCCGACAGTCGAATTAGCGGTGACAGGTAAACCGTTCATCATGTTGTAGCCGGCAGCGACAAGGTCATGGGTGACACGGATGGCGGGCTGCCCCGCCCCCCCACGTTTCTGACCACCAATCCAGTTGTTGCCCGACGTGCCGGTGACTTTCCGCCCCGCCTCATCTGCACGAACCGCGTCAGTATCTCCGCTGTTCACAACAGACTTGTATTCATCCATCATGGCCTGCTGCGTCCAGTTACTGCTGTCGCTGAAGTCCATCATCTTTTTCGCCATGTTCTGGCAGTTAAGCTGCGCCTTGTCGAATGACACATTGGCCTGAAGAACGCCGTTGGTGAGCATGTCGTACAGACCGGGGTTGGCCCGCTGAATGACCATCGCCGGCAGACTGGCCACCGCGCCGGTGGCCCCCTGAATCACGTCGCCCATCAGGTTTTTAAAGCCGGATGTTACGCCGTTGAGCTGGTTGCCGACGGTGGTTTTCAGGTCAAAGTTGCCGCACATCAGGTCACTGCTCCAGCCGGTATTCAGCCCCAGCTTTTGCATATTGCCGCGCGTGGCCGGCTGGGAAATAACCGAGCCGCCGCCGAGGGTGTAGAACAGTTTGTCAGACACGGCACCATCGACGGACTTACCGTAACCGATGGCGCTGTTGTTCACCTGCGGCAGGGACATGCCCAGGATGGTATTGTCATCATCGGCCGCGTGCGCGGCCGGGAGGACTGTCAGCAGGGAGCCGGTCAGCAGCAGGCTTACGCGAACGGCTGAAAATGAAGGTGATTTTTTCACGGTTTTCCTCATCAGATATCAGTGCTGCCCAGAAATTTCTGCCCGCGCTTTTTGCAGCAGCTGTAGGGCTGCCAGAGCGCAAAGGCTTCGTTGTTATCGCTCGCGGCGGTGTGGCTCCCGTCCGGGAAGACGGCACAGGACTGTGTCATGTGGGGAGCCAGCCGCTGCCATTTGTGATTGCGCGTGCCGGTGTTTTCCGTGACCTCACCCGGTGGCCAGTACCCGTCATGGCGGTTGCCCTTAAGCACCTGATAAACATGGGGCTGCCCGGCGCGGGTGATAATGTCTGCCACACGCTGCGCCACCACGGCAGAGGCTTTGTCATCATCGGTCTGGCTGATAAACCCCGAACGGGGATAGATGTTGCCCCACATGTTCGCCGCTGCCTGACTGCCTATTTCCCGCTGGCCGGGTACAAGCGCTTCCGGATACAGGGACTCCGGCACGCCCGTGCGCCAGGCCGCCGAATCCAGCGTACTCAGGAAGTAAGGCATTAACGGGGTGGCTGCGGTGTCACAGGAATAGCCCGGAATACTGCCGCCAATCAGGGAGGTGGCCGGGTGGCCAATCGCATCGGCATACTTGAAACGCACGGCGGACTTGCGCTGGCCGGGATTTTTCATGTCGGCCGGATTGGCTCCTCCGGCAGAAACACCGGATAACCCGCGGGTCACCGCACTCTCCAGTCCGCCGGCGGTCTGGCTGACAAACGCCATTTCCTGCCACGGGTTACCGCCCGGCGCGACATAGGTCGAAACGACTGTCTGGGGTATGAAGTGAGTGACTTTGACCGACGTACGCACTTTGCAGCCAAAGGGAGTGCAGAACAGCCAGTAACAGATGCCGCTCACTCGCCAGCTGATACAGTTTTGCGACACGGCGCTGGCAATAATCTGCGCCGTGTTAAGTGCTGCAACAGCAGCTGGCGCTGTTGCCGTACCCAGTACCGTGGCAACCGCCAGCGAGCACACCGTGGTTCTGATGCGGGAAGGTGTTGTATTCACTGACCACCTCCCCGGTTACGCAGGGAAGTGGCCACATCAACATCCGTGGTGCCGTACACCACATCGCGGTCATCAAACACCACGGCCGGCACTTTTTTAATGCCCAGTTCCCAGGCCCGGACCACCTGGCGATAGGAATCATTCAGCTGCAGCTGTTTTTGTTGCCAGGCAGATGATGCCATCACCTGCCTGACCTGTGCTTCGGCCTGCTGCGGGTCTGCAGGCAGTTCCCCGAACATGTCGGCCTGCAGCCGGTCAGGACCATCAAGAAGGACCACCGGCACGTCCGGCGGCAGATTTGTCGGCAGATGCTGACTGTCAGTGAAGGCGACCGTGCCGGCCAGTACGGATGCCGGCAGCAGAGCCGGCAGGAAAACAAGAGAGGTCAGTTTCATGAATCGGGACTCCGTCAGACTGAATCGCCTGACAGCGTGCCCGTGGCCGCTCAGAAAAGCCGCAATAAATTGAAAATTAGAATGTGAGAATTAGCGGAATGGTTTTTAGTTCGGTCACGGAAGGGGGAGGGCCAGGGGGAGAAAACAAAAAAGCCACTCATAGAGTGGCTTTTTTGTTCTTGCAATTTTTGTGTTCGTCGGCCTGCATTTTTCAGCGTCGCAGGGAGAGCGCCGTCTCTTTGTCCCTACCCACAACAATTACATCACTAAACCGTGATATCGTCAAGTTACAAATACTCTGAGATTTCAGCTTCTATGCTTTGTAGGGAAGTATGCCCGGAAGAAGCAAGGTAAAGTTGCAAAAGGACCTCATATCTTTTCTTAAAATCATCATGCAATGTGCGGGTCTGTTCCAGCGCATGAGATGTGCTAACTAACATCTGATCTTGTTCATCCAGCGAATTTTTTAATCTGTCTCTTTCCCCCAGTAAAGTATCATTCTTTTTACGGAGAGAAGCCATCCCAACTGCAGCAAGTAACCCTTCCTCAAGGGCATGAAGATCGTTGGTGCTAAGCTTTCGATAATAGGACTCATCACGACGGAACCTGCGATCACGGCTTTTCATGTCTTTTGCTTCAGGGGGAAGTATACGGGTGGGAGAAACCGTCTGAATCATCTCACATAATGCAAAACAAGGCTTATCTCTTTTGAATTCAGAAATATAGGTTGTCGATGAGCTTTCGAGCTCAAAAATCGCTCTGTTATAAAGGTGTCCATCAGGTTCCTGGGAGGTGATGGGAACAACTTTAACGCCTCTTTTATCTGCGCTTACAACGATAGCAGGGCGCCTTTTGTGCATTTCTCCAGACTGGTGATAACAGGGATAGCGGGAGCTATCGGAGAGCCCGTTGCTAAAATTGAGCGTAAGATATATATGCCCAAATTCAACTATAACGATGCACCCCCTTTTAACGATACCGCCAGCATGTGCGATGCTTCGTTTTTTCATCGTCTGGGATAAATAGACATCATTACTTATATCTTTCTCACTTAACCATACTCCCCATATATTCTTTTCTATACCCAGAACAAACTCTACGCGCCATCGCTTGCAGGCAATGCCAGTAAAAGCCTTCGTAATGAATATGGGTGTATTCTTCTCATTGAGAGGTATGAGCATTTCGTCAATATTTTCAACGTTCTCTATACCAAGCAAGCGCTCCCGTGCTTGATTATTAGCATCATAAGTATAGTAGCGAAGAGAGGCAGTGGCCATCATGAACCCTAAATTTGCCAGCTGAATTTGATAAGATTCTACAGTAAGTTACTGCTGGTTGGTTCATTTTTTGATACAACAAGACTACTCCTTCTTCAGTCAAACAAGAGAGATGCTTATGAAATACTTTACTTATCTGACCGCGCTGATTTCACTGTCTTTCGTCGGTGTTGCCAGTGCAGGAGAAGCTCACGTTTGCAAATCGCCGGCAGTGTCGGGAACTGCGGCGAATCCCGCTCTGAATGATGATACCGTCTTTACATGCGGAGGCGGCGTGTCAGGCACCATTCCGCAACTGGCAAAAGAGGGCTGGAAAATTGTGCAGCAAACTGATCAGGCTGATTCTCCTGACCCCACCAAAACTTATGCGCAACTGATTATCCAGAAAGACTGAGCACCATAAAAAAACCGGCCCTGGCGGCCGGTATCAAAAAAGCATTAAGTAATTTTTATTATCATGCCCCTGGTGAAGGCAAGTCTGTAGTTATACGTCAAGCCCGTTAATCCACAGCATCAGATACACCAGGTCAGCCGAATCCGGCACCGTGATATACCAGCGCGGATGCGCATACTCCTCTTCCTGCGGCCAGCTCGTCTGTCCCGTCACAGTGATAAGAATATTCACCGCCTGCTTCAGCTTTCCCTCAAGATAGATGGCCACGCTGCTGCTGAGTCCCACCCGGTGCGGATGACACGTCATTTTGACCGGTCCGGTCAGGCGCTGCCTGAGCATCGCCCGCAGCCTCACCAGATGCTGATGTGTCGCCGGGAGCACGCCGGGCTCCCCCTGAGGCGACAGGGTGAAAAGCGCACCGCCACTGTGCTCATGAATGGCGGGTTCAGGGTACTTCAGTGTCATCATACCGTGGCAGGCTCCTGTTGTTTCTCCGTCAGACCGCGCAGACGGTCCAGATTCTGCGCGACGCGTTTTGCCGCCTCGAGTTCGCTGCAGTGAAATTCATTCATCAGCGCCCGGCGTTCGGCTTTCTCTTCTTTTTCCGTCATGCCCAGTGCCAGGAAGAGACTGGGCGGCACGGCACGAAACAGCGCTTCGATCCGTTTCGCCAGCACCACGCCTTCCGTATAACACCCCGACAGTTTACTGGCGGAAAGCAGCACCGATTCCTGCTCCGGCGTGAGCGCGCGGAAACGGCTGATATCTTTGACCTCCTCCGGGGGCATGGTCAGACAAATCCACCATTCCGCCATGTTCAGCATTTTTTCGGCAATATCCGGGTAGTCTTTAAGGTTCTGGGTGGCCAGCCACAGCCAGGCACCGAGCTTACGCCACATCTTGACCACCTTGGTCATGTAGGGCGACAGCAGCGGGTTGACCGTGACGATATGCGCCTCATCCACCGTGAAGACAATATCCCGGCCCAGGAACTGGTCACGCTCCGCGATGTTGTTGATCATGTTGGTCATCGAGACCATGGTCAGGGCCATCTGCGCCTCGTAACCCTCACGGGCCAGATGCCCCAGGTCGACCAGCGTCACGTCCGCTTCCGGCCACAGCTCCCCTTCGCGGTTGAACAGCTCCGCCTCAAAGCTCCCGGCCTGAGTGAACATGCCCAGGGATTCCGCCATTTCCGCCGCTTTCGCCTTGCGCTGAGCATTGCGGACATTGATGACGCCCTCATCGTTGTCAGAGGCAATGTCGTACAGCGCCTTCTGCAGGTCAGACGGCAGCATCTGCCGCCCTTCCTTATACGTGGCATGTGCCGCCATCAGCAGCGCCTCACGTATCATCGCCCTGTCGGCACGCTTAAGGTCAGCCTCTTCTTTCGGGTCGCCGCCGGTGATCATCATGCGCGCGGAGATTTCCATTTCACCGAGAACGTCACGCTTGTCATCCTCGCCATCGTCGTCCGTGTCGATATCAGGAAGGTCGCTCTCATCCACGGCCTGGGCGGCCAGGCCTTCTTCCACCAGTTTGTGAGCATCAGCAAACGGCGGCAGACTGACGCCGCTTCCGGGTTTGACGCTGATTTTATTCACCGTCAGCCCGAGGCTGTCAAAGAAGTCGGCCAGCAGGCCGAACGAGTTGCCGGCCTCCGCAATAAACAGCCGCGGACGATGGACGGCCATCAGCTGGGAGAGCGCGGCACACAGCGTGGCCGACTTGCCCGCCCCGGTCGGGCCGAACAACAGCAGATGCGCGTTCTGGGTGCGGTCGAGCTTGTTGAGCGGATCGAATGTCAGGGTATCCCCGCCGCGGTTGAAAAAGCTGAAGCCGGGGTGCCCCGTGCCGGTTTCCCGCCCGGTTACCGGCAAAAGTCCTGCCAGGTGCTGAACCCATGTCAGACGGGTATACCAGTGTTTTTTGTCGCTGTCCGGGTTAAAGCACATCGGCAGCGCCCGCAGCCAGCTGTTCAGCGGACCTTCTTCAAACTCCGGCCGTACCGGCTGCAGACCGGCCCCTAGCAATACGGTGGACAGCTCCAGCCGCTTGCGCTTCAGGCTGGTCATGTCGTCGCCGCGCAGCAGGAAGGTGATCCCCGCCCGGTACAGCTTGTGCCGGTTGCCCAGATACTCTTTGACCGTCTTCACATCCTGGCGGACGCGGCCCGACTCGGTATTCTCACCGACCGCATTTTTCGACAGCCGGTTAAACTGCTCTTCAAGCCGGTCCTGGGGCTGTACCACCACGGTCATGCACACCATGGTCCCTTCCGGAAACATATCCATCAGGGCATTAATTTTCTTTTCACCCCGGCTTTTCTCGCCGGTCAGGGTGCCCGGCTCCGGCGGTGTACGCAGTTTTTCCACCGCCACCGCGCAGTGCGGCTTGTTGTCAATCCACCACACGCCGTTTTCCGGGTCTGAAACCGGCGGCGTGAACCACAGAGTTTCGGCAAAATCATTGCTGACCGGCACGGTGCCTTCAGGTGTCTCGCGCGGGTCTGCGTAAGCAGCCTGCCGATAGAGCGTGGTTTTCTCCACCCAGTCCGGTGACGGATTGAACAGCCGCAGCAGCCAGCCATGCACCTGCAGGCCGTTCTGCCGGGTGCAGCGGATCCCCGCCCCGCCCAGGGCATTAACGACCCGGTCGCACACCTGGTTGAGCATCGCCACCGGCGGCATCGGATCCCGGCTTTTCCCAAGCCAGCGATAAACAACCATCCGGGTGCGGCGCTGCTGCCCGCGCCACGGCTGGCCGGTAATCAGCGAGTCAGTAAAAAGTCCCTCAGGCCGGGAGATACTGCGAATATGGCGCTCCATTTCACCCAGCCAGGCGTCGGTAAACGCCGTGCGCTGTGCATGCGGTTTGACATACCCGCGCAGCCTGTCCAGGTACGCGTCAGTGTCGTCCTCGTCCTGGCAGAAGAACTGCACGACCCAGGGATTCACGTCATGTTCATCAAAGCTGTCCTGAAGTGCATCCTCAACCGAGTCCCGGATCTGCTCCAGGCGCTCTTCGGTTCGCCCTTCGGTCGCCACCGGTGTCACATCATAAACGGCCCCCACCGACACGCCGTCATCAAGCAGGAGACACTGCTCTTCATCGAGAAATTCTGCCCAGGGCAAAAAGTCAATGATGGACGGATTGGCGTGATAAACCTTCTCCTCATCCTGGCGCGTCATTTTCCCGGGGCGCTTCAGGGGTTGCCGGCCCTTCACGGCCGCGGTCAGGGTTTCATCTGCCTGAACGGACTGGCCGTCATCAACCGGCGTCTGCCGGTTGGTGGATTTATTACGCGTAAACAGTGAAAGCATTACAGGGCCTCCGTGCGCTCGCCAGGCATGGCATACTGCGTCTGGCTGTAGAACGGGAACACGGTGCTGTAACCGGGCACCGGCGTGTTACCGTCTGCCAGATGGGGATACAGGTACATCACCATGTCGGGGTTGGGCAGCCGGGGAAACTGCTGGGTGATTTCGCTTTCCTGAGTACGGCTGTAGCTGCGGTCGGCCTGCGCGTCCGCCTGCGTTTCGCTGCCCGTCAGCGGGCGTCGCAGCGTGTCGCGGGCCGCCGCAGACTGGCGGGAAGTACTGCCGCCACCATCCGCCCCGTTCCACAGTTCAAGCATGGTGTTATCGCCCGCCGGCAGCATTTCCTCTTTGGAGGTTGAGCAGCCGCTGAGCATCACACAGCTCAGGGCCAGAATGAAAACCGTTCTGTACATTACCGGTATCTCCTTTGTGAGGCGGCCGGATCGTAACCGCCGCAGATAAAAACGAACGCACTGACATTCAGCAGGTGCCCCAGCTCCCGTAATGTCATACGCGGGCAGTAAAGCCGGCGCGGGATTTTCGGGCTGCGCCACGAAACGGCACACTCCCGGGCACTGAGCGGCAGGGAGAACCTGCCGATATCCAGTAAAAGCTGGCCATCGCGCCAGCGCAGTAAAGGTGCGCCGGCAGGCAACAGCGCTACGGGTCGCAGCAACAGAACCGCAGAAGACGCAGGGATCACGTCAATATGCCAGCCTGCCCCGTCGCTGAACGTCCAGCACACGGATGAAAGAGGGAAAAACGTTATCTGTCCCGCCATGGCCGTGTACTCAGTCCAGTCCGCCGTTGTCACTGACGCCACCCGGCAGGGTGAAGTCGTAGCGCACCTTACGGCCCTTATCTTCATAATCAATGGCCAGCTGACGGGTGATATGCACGGCAAGACGGGCACCGGGCGGCACATAAATGGCATCAAACGTCATCCCGTAACGCTGTTTGATCCAGTCGGTGGTTTCAGACATACCGCCGGAAATGGCTTTCCCCAGCGCCGCCTGTCCGGCGTCGCCGGTCATGGTGGCGGAAATGCCATTCACGTTGTTCTGCGTCGTGTACTGCCCCTGGCTCATCGCTTCACCCGCCGCACCGGCAGCCGACAGGCCAAAGATGGTGGGCAGGTAGGTGGAGGCGTTGGACTTACGTTCGCCGCCAATGCACGGGATCCCGTTTTCATCCGAGATCCAGCCGATACCGCCACTGGTGCCGGTATCCTGTTTAGCCTGAGCGTTATTATTTTGCCCGCCAGCGTTGTTACTGGTGTCGGGTCTGGGGAGGGTGCGTACCGTACCGTCGGAAAAGACAAAGGTGACGCTGTTAACCTGCCCGCGTACGCAGGACAGCGTCCAGTCACCGCTGGCCGTCCCGGAAACAATCGCCCCTTCGACGTCCGGCAGCTCGATGCCGTTCGCCGTCAGGTTATCCTTACCGATAAGCACTTTGAACGGATAAGGATCGGTCACGGTGCCGTTGATGGGCACACGGCCAAGCAGTGCCGTCATGGCGCGGCTGCCGACCAGCGTGGAATTTTCCGGCAGCGTGTAAACCGGCTCTGCGCTCTCTTCCGCCCCTTTTTCATTGGTACGTCCCTTCACTTTCTCCTCATAGGCCGCTTTCTGTCGGGTCAGCTCATTTTCACCCAGAAAAGAAGTCGGGAACTGAGGTGATGCCTTGCCGCTGGCCGCGTCCCGCGGATCCGTCTCTTTCTGGTCCGTCGGCGCGACCCACATCATGCCGTCGCTGCCCTGAGACGCCGCCCCGCCGGTGCTGCTGCCCATGCCGTCCAGGCCCAGCCCCAGCGGGATATCGCTGTCCGCCGTTTTTTTCTCGGTCTCAGGATTTTTGAGTTTGTCGGTCAGCTCCTGGATTTTCGCCGTCAGGCTCAGTTGTTCGTTCTGAAGCTGCGCCTGCCGCTTGTCGTACTGCTCGCGCAGACCATTAACGGCCTCATTCACCTGTCCTGAAACGTCCTGATTGCGTCGGCGCAACCGCTCGTTTTCTTTCACCAAATCCGCGTTCTGTTTATCCAGCGTTTTCTGGCGGTCACGCACATCGTTCAGCCGGCCGATGAGCGTGCGCAGGGTGTCCTCCGGCGTATCGCCTTCCACACCCAGCGCCTTCAGTTCATCTGGCGAGAGATTATGCAGGGGGCCGCCGCTTTGTTTTGCCTGGGACGGCTCTGCCGGTTCGTTTTTGCAGCTTTTAAGCCCCACGGCCAGCCCGGCAATCACCACGGCCGGCACGATAAACTTCACCAGGGCATTAGATTTAATCTGCATAGCGGGCCTCCTGTTTTACCGTGCGGGTCGCTTTACGCAGTGCAGACGGCTCAGCAATGAATGCGCTCTCCGGACGACCGGCGGTCACCACATACACCGTGGTGGTGTCTTCCGGCGTGCCGGCCGGACCGACCCAGCGGTGCTGGAAGGTGGCGGACACAAACTGTCCCTGCAGCGCGCGCGGATCCAGAACGACCTTACGGCTGCCGGTGTTCGTGAGCCTGAGTGCCACCACGCTGCGGTTTGCCACGCCCCAGCCAGCCAGCGGCGTGACCGTTAATGGTTCAGAGGGATACAGCGTGCTGACACGTCGGGGCAGATGAGGATTGACCGGATGAATACCCGGGACCGCCTCGACCGTACGTGCCGGAGCATAAAGGCTCTGAGCGGCATATCGGGTCAGCAGCACCGGGATGGGGGCGCTGTAGCGGATTTTTTTACGCTTTGCCTGAGTACCGTCATCGCTGCCGGTGGGAGCAGATGAGCCTGATCCGGAAGCAGCCCGGTCTGCACCACCTGGCTGACCGGCCGCATCGCCGGCGTGACTCAGCGTGCTGACATCACCGCTGTAGACCAGCCGCACCGGCTCAGTCGGCCCTTTTTCACCGGCGGCGATATCAAACAGCAGAACCTCGCCGCTTTCCACATCCTGCAGCTGCACCCGCGTCTGCGGAAAGGCGCTGTCGGCTTTCAGGTAGACGGCTCCCCCGGTGCTCTGCACACGGAGTTTACCGTTAAGCGCCGGCGGAAAACCGACGCGGACGTTTTTGTCCACAAAGACCACCCGCTCCTGCCCCACCTTCAGGGGGATCTGCAGCGGAATACGCTCCCATTTCATCAGCTCATCTGCGCCGGCAGGACGTGATACCAGTGTTGCCAGGGGCAGCAGGACGAAGGACAGCGCCATCAGCCCGGCGCGGTAGTGGGGGTTTTTACTCATCACTGAAACACTCCTGACTTCTCCGGTTTAGGTGCAGGCGGTGCCGCCTCCAGACGCTGGGGCACACCGGCATAACAGTCCAGCGCCAGACCGAACGGGTTGCGCTCCGCATCACCTTCCCAGCGCACCACTTTCAGCGGGTAACGCACCAGGGCGCGTTTGACCGGCTCGGCATGGAAATATTCATCGGCCACCACGTCCAGGCGGGCTATCCAGTGATCGCGATCCTGTACGGTCACGCTCTGTGACTGGTAACCGCGACCGGGCACTTCATACACCACTCGCACGCGGTCGGTGAGCTCCCCGGCGTCACCGCGTTTCTTCGCATCCGCTTTCAGGAAATCCTGACAGGACGGCGTCAGATACGGCGACAGCGCATTGATTTTGGCGGAATAGTCCACCTCGCCATTTTTCGGCCAGGCATTGAGCTGCTGAAAAATGTAGAACGCAAAGGAGTAGACCGTCGGGGGCGGCACTTCCCACCAGGGCCGCGTACTGCCGGTACGTAAATCCGGCGGGTTATGCACGGTCAGCTTGCTGGGTGCCAGCATCCAGCCTGCACAGGTGAATAAAAGGAAAAAGGCAAGCACGGCGCAGGCGATGCGCAGCGTCTGAATATGCTGGTCACGGTCTTTTACCGCATGGCGAAAACGGCTCATGAGGCTCTCCTGTTACGTTTCACTGACCAGCCCCGGGCATCCACTATCAGTTTCGGATTGCCCATCCCCAGCCGGCGTTTTTTCGTCTCCAGTCGCTGCCAGAGCCAGTTCTCAGGCTTACCGCGCTTGAGCCTGGCCATCCAGCGGCCGCCGAACCAGACGAGCAGCAGCGGCATGACCAGCAGGCCGGTGGGAACAACAACCCAGCCGGCAAGCGGGATAAACGGCAGTGACAGGAGCAGACCCGCACCCGCGCCGGCAAGGGCTGCCAGCCCCATCTCATGGGTGGTAAACCCGCGAAACACCACGGGCTCACTGTTGAGACGGTCAGGTAAAAAACGAATGGTCTGCATCGTCGCAGGCTCCTACAACAGAATGTCGGCAGACTTGCCGAGCAGCCAGATAACGGCAACCAGCAGCACCACCCCCACCACCACAATGGCCCCGAATTTGGTCCAGGTGGCTTTCTCATTGCGGACTTCGGTGAAGGTGTGCAGGGCGGCAATGGCAACGTTGATAAAGGCAACGGCCGCCACGACCAGCCCCCCGATAACAATGCCGTCCTGCAGGTAGCCCTTGATTTGTCCGGACAGCCCGCTTCCGCCTCCGGACTCAGGCGCTTCAACGCTTGGTAAATCCGCAAAGGCCGGTTTGCAGGTGAGCCAGCCCAGAAGGGCCAGCGTACCGGCGCGGGTCAGCGTACGACTGGCGAGACGGCGCAGGCGGGCAACAACAGACTCAGAATGGTGCATGGAATTCATCTCCTGACTTAACGTTAATAATCGGGTTAACTAGCAAACATCCAGATACACACAAGCAACAGCAGCACGGTGCGGACGGCAAAGCGTCCCAGGGCCGCATCCCGCACTTTTGTGTTACTCCAGCCGGTCCAGACATCCGACAGCGCCCACGCGGCCCATAAAAAAAGAAACGCCAGCAGTGCCCCGATGCAGAGCAGATGAAGGATGTTCACATCAAGACTGCCGGAGCCGGCTTTAAACGCGTTCGTTTGTTCGGATGTCATGGGCATCAGGGCCGCTCCCGCCGGTAATTACCGGCCACAAAAGACGGGTCACGCGGTTGCGCGCGGGAGGGCTCCAGATAGCGGTCAATGCCGCTGCGGATGGTGTTGAGATCGGATGTGGCCTGACGGTAATCAAAGAAAAAGCGGCCACGGTCAGCCGGATCGGCCTGTGCAGCCGCCACGCGGGCCCTTTCAAGCGACGCCTGAACCTGGTCCAGCTGACGCTGAACAGACGCAAGCTCGTCTTTCTCGGATGCCTGTGCAGCAGCTGATGCCAGAAAGGTCAGCAATACCAGGCCAGTGATGCCCGGGACACGACGGTTGCGCCGCATGGCCGGACGAGTTGAGTTCATACGCACCTCCAGAAGGATTAAGGGATGCGTACAGAATGCGAAAGGGCAGACGCCGGGTCAGCGATAAACTCTATTTGCCATTTGTGAAATTAATGGGGCAACAGGCTCAGTACTGCCGGAGGCGGGCTGAATCTTAGTTGAGGGAAGTGTGAATTTAAGTTAAGTAGATATCCGGATAAAAGATAATCTGTAGCCGGAATAGTTCACACGGAGGCATGGTGATGCATATAAAAGACCTTTTACTTCTGGCACTCTGTCTGGCCTTGCTTTTTTTTATAGTGAAAGGCATCGATGCGTTTGAACTTCGCCTTCCACTCTGGTTACTGCGAGTAATCTATGCTGCAGGCATTTTTCTTGGCGCATCAACGATCCTGGCAAGTATGTGGTTATTGCATATATCGACATGAGCCATTATCACTGACCTCGGTAAAGTCTTCATCAGGCGTCAGAGGCTCAAATCGTTCGTGAAGTAAATCAAATGTCTCCCTCGCTATATAGAGACTATTTGTCGGCGTTTTATTTCTTTTTTGAATACGTTCCCATGCAATGTCATCCGGGCAGGACAGACGGCAAAGGACTGCCTGACCATTATGAGCTGTGATGATTTCACGCACCCGGACTCTTTCCTCTCTCGACCAGAATCCGAAATCTAGAATGACATTATTGTTAAGCTCAACGCATCGCGTCCATAGGGGCTCCATAACGTTGAACACCCGTTGTGCGTAATCAGCAAAATTAGCCTGCGGGGGATCGATGCCATACAGCTGCTGCATCCATTCATCATGAGTAAAACGTAAAGCGGTATATTTGTGTTCCAGATGTCTGGCAAAAGTCGTTTTCCCACTACCAAGAAACCCATGGAGCATAAAAACCGTTGGTGATTTGACTTTGTTAATCGCCATAAGCCACATGTCCTCCTGAGCCGTCATATAATTATTCATTATTACAGCCAGGACAGCTGACGCGCCAGTAACGGTCGTTTCATGGCTTGTCTGCTGACGGCAGGCGCGCAAAACAAGTTTTGCACGCCTCCGTCCAGCCCTGATTTAAAGATACTTCTTGAACGACGCAGTGGTCACCGTTACGGCGATCCCCAGCAGAACAGCCGCCGGCAACAACAGCAGATTGGGGTAGACTGCCGTGGGCCAGGAAAGGTACAGCATGGCGGGCACCACAGCGGCCGGTTTGACCAGCTTTTTGGCATGATGATAGACAAACGAACTTTCATACCCCGCGCCGTACCGCCGCAGATCACGCCGCCCCAGCCCCTCAACCAGCGCCACCACCACGACCAGCACAAACAACGGCACGGACAGCACCAGGATGGTGACGCGTACCAGGGTGATAATGCTGATCCATACCGTGGCCAGCAGGTATTCACGCAGGTAGCCGGCAAGCCAGCCGCTCCAGCTGTTGATTTCCCGGGTGACGGCATTGTCACTGTGCATCTGGTGTGCATACTGCTGCCGGACCCAGTCCAGGAAGCCACTGTCCACAAAGGCCCACTGATAGGCGGTGCTCACCCAGCGCACAACCGTCACCGATGGCTCAGACAGCAGCAGGCTGCGGGTGAACTCTGTGGACAGCCACCCCAGCTCGGTGTTAATGACCGCTTCACTGTGCGCCGCCCCGGCTTCCGGCCAGAAGAAGGCGATGCCGATATATTCAATCAGCAGGCTCAGCAGCAGCGAGGACAGCACCACGCCCACCAGGGCCCACGGCCAGCCCCAGAGCAGGTTATACAGAATGCCGTGTTTGCGCTCCGGCAGTGTCTGCTGCTGTGGGGGACGTTTTACCTCAGCCATTCGCCCCTCCTGTGACCGGCACGTTCAGGGCCGGACCATCCCGCCACCAGGATTCGCCGCTGTGATAGCTGCGCCGCATCTCCTCCGCTATTTTCTCAATACTTTCCGGCATCAGCACATCATCAGCATCCCCGGCAGGCAGCGGCATGCGGATTTTCCACAGCTGCCCGCCCTCCAGCAGGGCAAACGCCTGCCCTTTCGGCAGCGTCACGATATCGGCCGGCTCCAGCAGCGGGACTTTTACCGTCCCGACGCGGTCCTGGGTGCTTGAGGTGAAGTCCTGGTCTGCATTGACATCGGCCGTGTCCTGGTGCCCGGAGACCAGCGTTTTGGTGTAAATCTCCACCTGCGGCAGCTGCGTGGTCAGCAGCTCGGCGGTGCGGTTCTCCCTGACGCGCAGCATAATCAGGTTGTTAAAGTTACCCTGTACCTGGGCCGTCTTGGCCGCATTCCCGATGCGTGCCTCAATATCAGAAGACGTCTGGGTATAGGCCGTCACCTGCATGCCGGCACCGCCCCCTTTGTTGATGAGAGGGATAAACTCATCCCCCATCAGCTCGTTAAACTCATCGCAGTGCAGGTTAATCAGGGACTTCCCTTCTTTCCCGCCCGGCAGGCCCGCATTGATACCATGTTTATAAATGTGCCCGGCCACACTCACCAGATCGGCGAACATGGAGTTACCGACCGCGCTCGCCACTTCACTGTCACTGAGCGCATCGAGCCCCACATACACCACGGCTTTTTTACGGATGATCTGTTCCCAGTCAAAAATCGGCCGCGTGTCGTCAATATCCTGATAATCCGGCGACAGCAGCTCGGCGGTCTTGCCGGTGGTCAGTTTTTCCAGCAGCGGCAGCAGCGATGCCACGATTTTGTCAAAGTAAGTACGGTCATAACGTACCGCTGACCGCAGCCCGTCAAGGATGGGATCATAGAGTTTTTTACCCTCTTCTGAACTCAGGGCAACCTCAATGGCCCAGATACGTAAGGCATCCGGCTGCCCCTGCATGTTACGGGGCACGTCGTCCTCTCCCAGCACCTGCTGATTATTCTCAATCTGCGTCTGCAGAGCCGGCAGCTGCGCCTGGATGATTTTTTCCGCATAGCGGATATAGAGATCGGCGATATTGTTCACGTAGCGCATAATCAGCGTGTAGTCAGGGCGTTCCCCCAGGGCGACCAGCGCACGGGCGATGATGTTGACGAACCGCCAGGCAAATTCGCGGAATGCCGCGCTGTTCCCCTCACCCGACAGCTGACCGGCCACGCGGGACGCCACCTCTGACACGCGACCAAAACGCCCGACGGCATTATAACGGGCTGAAATTTCAGGCCAGCCAAGATGAAAAATATACAGCTCGTCCCCGCGTCCGGCCCGGTGGGTCTCTGCCCAGACGCGTTTCATCAGGTCTGCGTCGCCTTTCGGATCAAACACGATGGTGACTTCACCCCGCCGGATATCCTGGGTGACCAGCAGCTCTGCCAGCCGGGTCTTCCCGACGCGCGTGGTGCCGTACACCACCGTATGGCCAACGCGCTCCCCCAGAGCCAGGGTGACGTCTTTTTCGTCGGGCTCGATGCCGTGCAGCGCCGGGTTTCCGCCCACCGGCGGTAACGGCCGCACCGGGTTCAGCGGCGTATCAGCACTCAGCAGCTTGCCCAGCCAGGGCAGACGGTGCTCTGTCATCATTTCGAGCTGACGCGCCCCCAGGTAAAAGCGGTTTGGCTGCAGGTAACGGGCCACTTCAGGGCGCAGCGTATCCTGCAGGCGCTGGGTGTGTTTCTGGGTCCAGCGGAACCCCCGGCCGAGAAACAGGCGATGATGACTGACGGGGATCTGCTTAGTGCTCATGACATAGCGCGGCAGGCGGCGGAGATTCCGGCGGTAACGAATAATCTTCATCCCCTGATGCGTGCGGGTTACTGCCAGCGCCGCAAACCCGGCTGCGGTGACATAGCTGACAGACGGAGCCAGGGCGACAGCCCAGGGTGCCTGCACACAGACATACGCCGCCATGCCCGATACCACGGCGGTATTCAGCTCAACGGCCGGACGCAGCAGAGCTTCAATGACGTAACGGTTACTCATCGTCTGCCTCCTTTATGATTTTACCGTCGGCCCTGCGGGTATACGTCCCCTTTGCGGAGCCGGCTTCCCTGCAGGACTGAGAGTGATAACGCAGGGCATCCGCCAGTAAGCGCCAGAGCACATACAGGACATTCGACAGAATGAAAAAAATGATCCATACGGCCCGCAATGACAGCAGGTAATTGTTCGCCGCGGTTTCTGTGGAAACGGCAGTGACGGTACAGGCTGCCGGCTTTGCATCAGGCGGAGCCGCATTATCAGGCACCGGGCATTCCTCCCACATGTAATGTCCGGGCGGCGCGGTGCGCCATGCCGTTGCCTCCTTCTGCAACTGGTCGTTCAGGTCACTGACCGGATGGCCGAAAACAAGCCAGGCGAGCAGCCAGACACCGCCGAAAGCAGCAGGCACGAAAACGGCATGACGGAATAAACAGAACACAAGCCACAACGCGTAGCGCAGGCTGTTCAGGAAGATGTGCATAAAAGATTCCTCAGAGATACTGCCGGACGTCCTGACCGGCGAGAATGGCCAGCAGGCGTTGCCCGCTGATGATGCGCAGACGCGGTGACGCCGTGCGAATGGTGCGGCTCATTTTTCCGGTACGGCCCGTGTGGATAAACAGCCCCCGGCGGCCGGACTGCTGGAGAAGCCGGTCGAAGTCCTCAACATGTGCGGGGGAAACAGCACGACTGTACCGTTTGGCCTGGATAAGCCAGTGCTCGCCGTCGATGATGACCTGGCCATCAAGGCCGCCGTCACCGCTGTAAGAGGCATTGCGCACTACGGTCAGTCCCTGACGTTCAAAGGCAGACAGCAACAGCTCTTCAAAGACATAGGGGCTGATTTTGCGCAGATAGGTCAGACGCTGCCCGTCTCCCGGCAGGCTGTTAAGCTTATTCAGTACCCGCCCCGCCGTTGCCCGGTATCGCCGGTGACGGCGGGTGCTGGCTTTCTCACGCCAGCGCAGGTTCAGAAAGGCCATCACCACCAGGAAAAGGACGATCAGTAGGACCGCCCCATAAGGGTGTGCCATCAGCAGACCGTTGATATTTGGCGCGCTCATTACGGCTTAACCTGCTGCGTCAGGCCGGTATCGGTGATGAGTACCGGATAATGCGCAATCTGCAGGCGACGGGCCAGCTCGCTCCCGGAAGCCGGGGCCAGGCTGACACCGGGGGCCAGTTCGCGCAGCTCGCGCACGGTATCCATGTCTGTGACGTTGACTATCATCCCGGCCGCATGATGTTCAGCCAGCGCGCCGGCATTGGCCTTCAGCCAGTCACGGGACAGAGCATCATCCCCGATCAGAAACAACGCCCCAATGCCGGGCAACTGCAGCGGCCGGTCTGCTGTATTCCCCGGGCTCAGTTCAGGTGTGTTAACGGGTAACATACCCGCCATCCCGTCAGCCAGCGGAACACCGTGGCCCGGCTGGCGTGAAGGCTGTACGTCACTGACGCCGGGCATGCCGGGCTGTTTATTAACGGCCTCAAAATACGGCGCAGCATCTTCACCGCCCAGATCAGCAATCACGTTCAGTTCAGCATGGCCGGTCAGGGGAAGGAGGGTAAACAGCAGTAAGGACAGCGTTTTCATCAGGGTTATCTCCCGGGTTCAGTCCAGACGAAGCCTGGATCGGGGGTGAGCGCAGCAACCGAGCGGGGCGCTTCAGCTGCCGGCGCAGAAATGCGGGGTGCAGGGCTGATTTTTGCCAGATGCCCTCTCACAATGGCGCGGTAACGTGCAGCAGGCTGACCACCTGCGGGATGGTGGTAGCAGCCGGCCGCATCCAGCCAGCTGCCTGGCTTACGCGCCCAGCATTCACGCAGAATGGTGGCGGCGGCGTTCAGGTTGGTGTAAGGGTCAAACGCATCCCACGTCGAGGCAAAATGATGACCGTTCCAGCCCAGATTGACCTGGGCAATACCGACATCGATGCGCTTAAGCGGGTGACGCTTCATAAAGACCTGCAGCGCCTGCCAGGCCTGCAGGCGCGTCTCATAGCGATACCCTTTGCCTGCCACATTGATGGTCCAGGGCCATGGCCGCACGCCGCGGGGAAGTTTGCGCGAAGACTCGCTCAGTGATACCGAGTAAAGCGCTTCCGGGGGCACGCCGTGCGCCATGGCCACGCGGACGTAACCCTCCGGCACCGTCTGGTCAGCATGGCCGTCAGGGACGGCCGCCATCAGTAAGCCCAGCGCCAGCGCGCCGGTCAGAATGCTGCGATTGCCCATTTACCGTCTCCCGCCTGCTGCAGTAAAACCGGCATCAGGCCGTTACCAAAGCGCATCCACCGGCCGCCGTCGTGGTTAAGCGTGATCTGGCGTTTGCGGACCTTTTCCACAGGAATGTGATGGTCCCGCGCCCAGCTGCGAAGCGCATCATCACTGCCCTGGCTGTCGACCAGATAGATGTCCACCGGCCGGTTGTCAGCCAGCACGGCAGACAGTTTCGCGTCGCAGGTTGCGCAGTCTTTTGACCTGACGAACAGCGCCAGCCGGCCGCCACTGTCGTGCGCCACGCCGGAGGCGTTCCCCATATTGACCGGCAGTGTGCCCGGATACAGGCGCTGCCAGGCCGCGTTCACCTCACGCTGGAAATCAAGCTCTTTCTGGGTGCGGGCAAACTCTTCCTTGACCCACTTTTCAGCAAACTTACGGCGCTCTGCCGGCGTCTGCGCCTCGATACCGAGGGTGGAAAGCGGATCGAGACCCGGCGACTGGATACCCCGGGGTCCCTTCATCAGCTGCTGATAACGCTGATAATCGTCGGCACTGAGTCCCCACTGACCGGCCTGCTGCTGCAGGTTTTGCTGTGCGGAGTCCGTCCGTTGTGTTGATTCCTGTCGGCTGACATCCGTCTGTCCTGATGTGGTCGCGGCCAGGGTCAGGGGACTCAGCAGCATGGCGGCTAAAAAGGTATGTTTCAGTTTCATCATTCGCTCCGTTATTCTGCTCTGAGCACGGTCAGGCGGCCGTTAACCCGAAACGTCGCCTCACCATAACCGGCACTGACCAGCGTCCAGCCGGCAACGGTTTCGCCCTCTCCGACCAGGGCCACCTGCGACAGGCTGCTGTAGCCCCGGGGCGCGATGGCAGCCCAGGACTCTGCCCCCCGCTTCTCCACGCCCGTCAGCACAAAAGGCGCAGTGCGGGCCACGCGAAGGGACGGAGCAGCACGACGTGTGTCAGCGGGACGGGGCTTTTTTGCAGCAGGCGCGTTTTTTTTGACCGGTGCGGCGACAGGTGCGGCGGGTGTGGGTGCCGGCTGTGATTTCAGCGCTGTCAGCTGCTCAGTCAGCGCACTCAGGCGGGTTTCCAGCCCCTGCTGGGCGTCCTGAAGGGTTCGCAATGACTGACGCACGGCGTCATCGCTGCCGGCCTGTTTCGCAGCAGCGCTCAGCTCCTGCTGCATCTCGCCAAGTTTTTTCCGCGTATCCTGCAGACCGGCTCTGAGCGTGGTCACATCTGACTGCAGGGCCGCAACTGTCTCAACAGTGGCCGCTGTACTGCCCTGAGATTCAAGGCGTGCAAGACGCTCATCAAGGTTCGATATGCCCAGACTGAAGGCGGTGTAGCCCAGCGCCAGAATGCCGGCGAGCGCCACACCGCCGGCAGCGCCCCAGATGAGGCGGCGGCGGGGACGCCAGCTGAATCTTTTACGGGCCGGCGCGGGGTCAGTATGGAATGGTTGCTGTTCGCTCATTTTCTCAGAAACCCTCCGCTGACAGGTTTAACGGGGACGGACTGAGGGGCGCTGATGGCCGGTTGTGACACGGCGGACGGCGCAGGCGTGGACCAGGTGCTGACCGGCGGCGGAAGCTGGGAGACCGGCAGCTGGTAGCCGTCGCGCAGGCTGTGGCAGACCACCCGCTGTACATCGTCCACTTCCAACTGCCAGGCCGGACCGGCCATAACCTGCAGGGCAGTACGCAGGCGCATCGGGCCCAGCTGGTACTGAACCGCCGGCAATGCCTGGCGGTAAAGCACGCCGTTGGCGGAACCGGTCGCGCACAGGGAATAACCGGACTGGCGCAGGGCGTAACGCAGCGCATCCGCCACGGTAGGATGCAGGGATGACGGGATGCGAATATCAATAATCTGCGAGAGAGGGTCACGCTGGGCCGCCTGCGGATCGGTACTGACCAGCAGATAACGATCGTAGCGCACCACTTCCGGCGTCCGCGCATACTCGTCCGGAGAGACCGGCTGAACGTTGCGGGTGACGGTGGTGCCGGGTGTCGGGTCGGCAGGCGCGCGTTGCTGCAACTTTTGCGGCTGGGAAACACAGCCCGCAAGGAGCAGCAGGGGAAGAACAGTGGCAAGCCTGCCTGGTGAAAATACGTTGTGAGAGGTGTTACGTTTCATCCGGAATTTTCCTGTACAGTGATAAAATAGCCCTCACTGTGCGGAATCGGTCCGGTTTCACTCAATTAACAACTGATTTTCCGTTGATGAAAAAAAACGCCGGCAAAAGCCAGCGTTTTTAACTAATAGCGCGCTGTCAGGCTACTTTATGGGGACGATGGGTCACATCGCCGCGGCCTTCAAGCAAACCCGCAACAGAAATGTCTTCGTCCAGCGCGTCCCAGTGGATACCACGGGGACTCAGTTCATAGCTGTTAAGCTGTTCAGTTGAAGCATGCAACAGGCGTGGAAACCATGCCAGCGGCACACCGATGGTACGGGCGTCGTTGAGTTCAACCCACATCGTGGCCTCATCGAAGCTGACCCGTTTAGCTGAAATAGTCATTCCAGGCCTCCAGAAACAATGCTTGGTTATCTTCAACGATCCCCGTCAGTTCTTTCAATACCCGTGAATTAAACCCATCGTTACTGGCCAGTGCCACTGATGGCGTTAACCAGAATTTGGCTTCACTACCTGCTTTCATTACGTGAATGTGTGCAGGTTCGAGCGGGTTACCTTCATTAGAATAAAAAAAGAACCGGAAACCGTTGATCCTCAGTATAACAGGCATGTCAGTTATCCTTAAATGCTGACCGGATTATGTGTAAGTTCAGAGCAACTGCCATAAAGGCTGTTCAGAGTGCATGGATTGCCGATTTTGGTACTCCATACCCGAATCCAATGAACGGTATATCGTCATCGAAGTCCATCGGTGGCGCACCGGCACTGCTGCCGGAAGCCTGGCCACTGTGAGTCGGTCCGGAAGGTTGATGAGGCTGGCCCCAGTCATTCCGGGAAGACGTATTCTGACCGCTGCCGGACTGCCGGCCGCCAAGCATCTGCATGGTGCCACCAATATTGACCACCACCTCTGTGGTGTATTTATCCTGGCCGGCCTGATCGGTCCATTTGCGTGTGCGCAGCTGGCCCTCGATGTAAACCTGGGAGCCTTTACGCAGATATTCACCCGCAATTTCTGCCAGCTTGCCGAAAATAACCACCCGGTGCCATTCAGTCACTTCTTTCTGTTCTCCGGACTGCTTATCGCGCCAGCTCTCAGACGTGGCCAGAGAAAGGGTGGCAACTGCACTGCCGTTGGGAATATAACGCACTTCAGGATCCTGGCCGAGATTTCCGACAAGGATAACCTTGTTAACGCCGCGTGAGGACATAATCATTTCTCCTGTAGGGAATAAAAGAAACACCCCGCGAACGGGGTGTGTCAGGTGCGCATCAGAATGAGTTCTCTGCGTAGTTTTGCTGTGCGGCAGAGCCATTCTGCGGCGGCACGGAGTCAGATTTTTCAGTCTTGTAAACCATGTCCTGGCCTATTTTTATCCAGTCCACCTTTATCAGGCGGGCTTTCAGACTGACGCGCTGTTCGCCGGCATGGTCGCCTTTGTTCAGCGTAAATATGTCCGTGGACGGGTTACTCAGGTTAAAGCCCAACAGGACTTTCTTGTCTTCATCGACGGCTTTCTGGCAGCGGGCGATAAGGCTGGTTGCCTCTTTACCTGCGACAGAAATGTCAAAACGGACGTAGGCCGGATTATCAGTCGGACCACTCAGTGCATTGATTACGCAGCTGAGGAACGAGCCATTCTGATGGTTAACCTGGCGAATGTTGCTGAGATACCCGATGCCTTTGATAGTCAGGTTGAAGTACTCAGATTTTGCAGATGCAGAAGTGTTGTTTGCAGACATGATGTTTTCTCCATGGAGGTAAAAATAGGTACGACGGAGAAACCATCTGCCCTGACGGGAGTGGTTTCCCGTCGGGGGTCAGGATCGGTTGAATCCTGAGAGTCTGGTATGTTGAAGGAACCTTCATCGCCGCGTCGTAATGCGCTTGTACAGGCGATATCTGCTTTCAAAGGTGCGCAGATGTACCAAAATTTGCTCCCTTTCAGGTTACAGGAGCTTTCGCTGTAGCCACCCGAAGGCGATTCTCACAGGCTACTGAATCATTGGTGGTCGTATGAACGACGGTTTAGCACTTTTATAATTAAACCGTCCTCCCGGAATGTCAACGGTCAAAATGGAAAACGTGATCCGTAAAAATAAAAGGGCACCGTTTCCGGTGCCCTGGGGTCAGTGCCTTAACCTGCGGTCGTCTCATCTGTCTCCGGGGAATAATCCCGACGCGGTTTTCACGGAGTGCATGCGTCTTACAGGTCAGTTAGTGTGCAATAACTTCCTGCCAGGCCTGCTGCGGGTAAATCCCGTTAAAGTTTACCTTACAGCACCGTGGCCAGCGGGGCACCTATGCATCAAAGCCTGGCAACAATAGCAGAACCCGCCCCGGGGTTGTACAGTGAAATAGTTCAATACTGCGCGGATTATTCTGTTTTAGCCTTAACCGATGTTTTTTTACGCTTCGCTGCTTTCTTCTTACCTGTACTGATAATTCCCTCACAGTCCGGATAGCGTATGCACCCCCAGAAATCACCATTTTTACCTTTACGTTTACGTGTGGGGCCTTTACATAACGGGCAGGGAGGCGTGACGGGAGCGGTGATTTTCACACTGTCCTGGCGGCCTTTTTCGACAAGGTGACGGGTCCACTGCAGCTGCTTTTGCATAAAGACCGCAAGCGACATTTTCCCCTGCGAAATATCATCCAGTGCCTGCTCCCATAATGCGGTCATGCCCGGGCTCGTCAGCGTTTCCGGCAGGGCCGCAATCAGCTCCCGGGCCATCTGCGTTGAGTGGATGTGCTTCCCTTTTTTCTCCAGATAGTGTCGTTTGAAGAGGGTTTCAAGCACAGCCGCACGCGTCGCCTCTGTGCCCAGACCGGCGTTATCACGCAGCACTTTCTTGAGCTTCGGGTCACTGACGAAACTGGCCGCGTTCTTCATGGCAGCAATCAGCGTCCCCTCCGTGAACGGTTTGGGCGGACTGGTTTTCATATCCTTAACCTCAGAACCGGTGACAGCGCAAACATCCCCTTTTGCCAGCGCCGGCAGCGCCATACTGTCACCGTCGACGTCCTCTTCATCGTCATCTTTTTCAGCCTGAAACAATGACTTCCAGCCCGTCACCACACCGACTTTCCCGCGTGTACGGAACAGCTGGCCACCGATATTGAAAGACGCCTCCGTCACGTCAGATTCCTGCAGCGGAAGGAACTGGGCGAAATAATGCTGGCGAATCAGATGGTAGACCTTCAGCTCATCGGCGCTGAGGCGCGACAAATCAAATGCCTGTCGGGTGGGAATGATGGCATGGTGCGCGGTGATTTTCTTGTCATTCCAGACACGCGAGACAAACTGCCTGTCCAGCTGATTCAGTACCGGGGCCACAGCGGGATCGGATTTTGCCACTGCCGCCAGAACGTCGGGTATTTCCTGCTGCATCGAAGTTGGAAGGAAACCGCAGTCTGTCCGGGGGTAGGTGGTCGCTTTATGGGTTTCGTAAAGTGCCTGAGCAATGGCGAGCACATCATTTGCGCCCATGCCGAATTTTCGGGAACAGACCTGCTGAAGGGTGCCCAGGTCAAAACAGAGCGGCGCAGCCGTTTTCTCCCGCTTCTGGGTCACCTCCAGTACCGTAGCCCTGCCCTGCTGCTGACAAAGCTGTCCCACCGCCCGGGCTGCCTGAGGATTGATGCAACGCTTTTCCTCGTCACAGTACTGCTCAACGGGCACCCAGCCAGCCCGGAACCGGACGCCCTCTTTTTCAATAAGCGCATGTACCTGCCACCAGGGCTTTGGCACGAAGGACGTGATTTCATTATCCCGGTTAACCACCATGGCAAGCGTCGGCGTCTGTACCCGCCCGACGGACAGCACTTCTGACACCCCTGAGTCACGGGCTTTGAGAGTATAAAGGCGGGTCAGGTTCATACCGATGAGCCAGTCAGCCTGGCTCCGGCCCTTGCCGGCATCATACAGCAGAGCTGTTTTTTCTCCGGGAAGAATATTGCCCAGTGCTTCCTTCACACTGGCCTCATCCAGGGCTGATAACCAGAGCCGGCGCACCGCGCCACTGTAGTGGCAGTATTCCAGCAGCTCACGCGCGATAACTTCTCCCTCGCGGTCGGCATCGGTGGCGATGACCACCTCAGACGCCTTTTTGAGCAGCTTACTGATAACGGTGAACTGCGATTTTGTCTGATCTTTGACGACCATTTTCCAGGCCTCAGGCAGCACAGGCAGAACATCGGCACGCCATGGCCTGCCATACTGCTCGCCATAGGCTTCAGGGCTGGCAGTTTCGAGTAAATGGCCGACCGCCCAGGTCACAACGATGTTACCGCCGCTGATAAATCCCTGCTCACGCTTGCTGATACCCAGTACGCGGGCAATATCCTTTGCCTGGGAGGGTTTTTCACACAGAAAGAGTTGCATGTGTTGCCTCCCGCATCAGCGTTTTTCACCCGCCGCAACAGCGCGGACATCATTCATCAGCTTCGTGACGCCGGATCCAGCCAGACGCTGTGCTGATGATGAGCGATAGACAACATAGAGCCTGCTGCCGGACCCGTTTTTCTCGATTTCGATATCCAGGTGATCACGTCCGTTCCAGTCGGAGCCCATTTTGTAGTAGCTGCCCGGCATGGCATCCCAGACGGGATGCGCATCATCTTCAGCCGCCGCTTTCCAGTCCCCGTCATTTGCGGCCTGCCGCAGTGCCTCAAGCTCCTGCGTGGAGATAAATTTGTAATGGCGCTTCAGGCGGGCCGCCGCGGTATCCACATCGACCGGCACGGAGAACGTTTTATCGACGGACTGCAGGGCCTGTTGCCCCGCCGGGCTCATCAGAGGCATCCCGCCACTTTCTCCGCTGCTGTTGCCGCCCAACGTTTTTGTCAGGTTTGCGGCTGTGTCACTGACCTGTTTATTAATCGCAGCCCAGTCCGTTGTTGCGCATCCGCTCAGTAAAAAGAAGGAGGTGAGGAGGAACACAGGGCGAATCATATCATTCCTCCTCTGCTATGGTGTTTTTAAGCGGAGGTGAGAACGAAGAACGTTTTTTACCGCTTAACACATCCGGATCAGGTTCGCCATTTCGCTCAATGGCAACAAGCCCTTGCGTGGTTTTTTCTGCAATATCACGGCGAGTCACTGCAAGTGTTCGGTAAGGCTGAATCACGCCATAGACCTGACGAACAGCATGGCCACCATTGTCCAGGATAGCGTCACGTTGCGAACGCGAAATCAGTCCGTAATGAAAAGCCTGGAAAGCTTTCATTGCTAACTGATCATATCCAACCAGAAGCCATACGCACCGGTATCCTAACGGTGAGCGGCTGAAAACGCTGACATTTAACGGATCGGCTGATTCAACTTCCGAGAGCGTTACCCCTTTGGGTACGGCTGACAATATGGCATCCAGTGAACTGACGTTTTCATTAATTTTAAGTGTTGCTCGTTGCAGGGCTTCTTCGAGCCGTACCAGAGCCATATCGGCATAGGGATTATCTGCCGCTGAGTCTCGGGAAGCATTACCAGCTCGCGCAATGGCTTGCGGCATGCTGATTATTTCAGGCCTCTTTTTTTTCACCCCTGTCTCGTCCGGAGCATCACGTTTCCTGCCCTCCCAAAGCCGGATTGCATAATGTGTATGGAGCAGGATATTAACAGAGGACTGTAGGGCCCCCGCTCGTGAAGCGGTTGTTCCGCCCTTTGTTTTACCATCAGACATGTCTAACGCCTCTCTTTAGTGGGTAATGAGTTTTGACACGCTTGAGATAGTCCGGGCGAGAGGGGTATATGAACAACTTAAAACCAGATCGTCACCGTTACAAATTTGCAGAACCTTCATCTCTTTTATGGCGAAGAAGTATTGCCTGGCAACAGTGCTTACTTTTTAGCCAGTGTTGCCACTGGCAACAGCGCTCACTTTTTAGCCAGCATTTTGCTGGCAAAAGTGCAAGACTTCATGCTCCGCTGCCTGTAAAAATCTGCAATCTCATGAATTTATGATTTTTTCCCGAATTTTCTTCACCACATCCCTGATATTTTCCTCCGATACCGGGCGGGCAGAGGCGCGTGGTTCGGGTTTCCATTGTTGCTGTTCGGGACGCTGAACTGTTTTTTGCCCGACACTGTCAGATATATCGCCACCCTGACGGGGCGCGTATAACCTGCCCTCACGCGCCTTCTTCATCACGGCCAGCAACCAGCCAACCGGGTTGCTGAGCTGCTGGCGTGCCATCACCTTTTGCAGGCTGAGCAGCACAAGTTGTGCCTGTTCTTCAGGCAGCGCCTGCAGCTGTGCGGTCAGCATGGCAATATCTTCTGCCGGCACAAGTTCATGCAGACTGTCGGGAAGCACAGGTTTACCCGGTACGTACGTATTTTTATTCACACTGTGTGTGATACTACGTACGTAATGGTTCGGTTTCCGAACCCGGTCATAACCGCCTGTTTTTACTGGCAGTACGGATTCCGAACTCAGTGAATTGTTGTATCTTTCTGGGCTGAGTTCGGTATCCGAACCCTGTTTTTTAGCGACGATTCCTGGCCGTTTATGACTGAGTTCGGTTTCCGAACCCGGTGCGGGACAGGGTATTCGGTGATGATGTTTCGCCATCTGGCTGGGCGTCTGTGGGCGGTCCAGACGCGATTCGATCAGCGCAAGATGGCTGCGATAATGGCGCATGGTGGGGTCGTTTTTTATATCGTCGAGCGCTTCGCGGGCGGTCTGGCTGATAGTCCGGTTTTTACTCAGGCAGGCATCCGCTACCGTATCAAGGAAGCGGGGGTCGAGCATTTCCGCATCGCTGAACGTCAGGGGCTCATCGTGCTGAGCATAGATATTCCCCCGCACCCGCCCTTTATCATCCCGCACGCGTTTACAGAGGCTGAGCCAGCCGGTTATTCGCAGCATAAGCAGGACGCGGCTTACCGTTTCCCTTGAGGCTTTCCCCTTTCCGGGTGAGGCAAGCTGCAGCTGCAGTTCGTCATAGCTGGGGAAAACCGCCCCCTCATTATTTTGTGCATACAGCCGGATCATCATCCAGCCCATCTTGTCCAGTGGTGACAACCGCGTGTCGAGCAACAGCCGGCGGGGAATGGAATCATGCACATTTCCGGTAAACAGCAGGCCGTTACGTATCCTGCCATCATCCCGCCGGGGACTGGCCGCAAGGCGGGCATTCATTTTATCCAGCGTATAAGCAATCAGGCTTTCTGCAGGCAGACTCATTATTTTTCCTTTTCGGCCGCCATCACGGCCGTTCTGAACTGTCAGTATGCTTAGTACTGCACCCGCGTACGGGTGCAGGGTAAACAGGCTGTCATGCTGCTATTTCCGTATGGCGCTGTTATAGCGTTCGTGGCTGAGAAGAAGCCATGTCCGGCCTTCGTTGCGACTCAGCAGACGCCAGAACGGGCCGAGATCGATTTTGTAGTAACCGCAGCCTTTCTCATCGAGCCGGGTGTAATTACGCGCCCCCTGCCGGAAACGGCGAACCTGACGTAACGCCTTCTGACAGCATTGCGGCGGCGTACCATGGGGAGCCCGCAGGCCCGGCGCAACCATCCTGTATTTCATGCCGTCTTCCTTACCGGCGTTCGTGCCGGAGAAGGCTGCCGGGTCTTGTGCCAGCCACGGACCGCATGCCAGACCGACGTCAGCGAGACGTTCATCTGTTCTGCAGCCAGCATCATCACGTCCAGCCCGTCAGCACTTTCCGCATCTTCAACGCCGGACTTTTGCCACTGACGCCACAGGGCGGCGTTTTCCTCATCACCCAGTGCGTTACCGCGCCCCGGCCGGACATCGATACCGGCAATACGACGGCGGGCCGCCACGTCCGTACTGGAGAGCCCGAAGTAATTAGCCATCAGTTCAATGGAGCCGCCCAGCGCCAGCGCCCGATCGATACGCTGGAGTCGTTTCTGTTCAGTCCGGGCCTGCTGCAGCATGCGCACCAGATTGCCGTGATTGATGCCCACACTGATGATCGACACCTCACTGCCGGAAAGGTAGTGAAGCTCTTCGAGCGAGAGCCCCTGCAGCATCTGCATTTCCTCCCGGTTCAGTCCCAGCGATTCGCAGCGGCGCAGATAGCCACTTCTGAGATCCATAACCAGCTGCATCAATAATCCGTTTGCAGCCTGAGATAAACTGTTCATCATTCCCCCTTAATCCTGACGGTAACCAATGGCTGCCGGACCCCGGCCGCTGACACCCTGATGAAGACGGGCATTTTGTCCGGCTTCATACCCCTGATAACGTGCTGTATCCGCCCCGCGGCAGGCTTTCAGTTCACGGGTTGTGACTGTTTTCATACTGCGGCTTTCCAGCCAGTGGCTCATCACCTGCTGTTCCTCGCTGCTGATGTCAGTTGCCGATATCACCTCACGCACCCCACATACCCAGCCGTCACGGAACTGCTCCGCTCTCGCCCGGCGTGTGGCCAGTTTCAGCCGCTTACTCTGGGTTTTGAGATAAGAATTTGTGGCATCTTTCAGCTGGCGCGTCAGCACATCAAAGGCATAGGCTGCTATCTCAGGTTTTTCACTGAATCCGTAAAAGGTTACCGAACGGCGATACCCGGCAGAGGTCTGACGCCATGAGTAATAAGCCTGGCAGCCAAAGGCATGACAGACGCCCCGGACAAGGGTCACCATCCATTCCGGAACTTTTTCAGCATCCGAAGGGGCCGTGCGGGAAGACGCTTCGCGCACGGATGTAAGGCCGGCGTCAAGCTCGCTGATACCGTATCTGGCCATCAGCTTTTGGGCACGCTGCAGAGCCAGTCCTGCCTCATGGGCATTACTGTTGCTGCGGCCCAGCTTCAGCAGTTTCCTGACAAGATTCAGCAGTCGCAACTGTCGCTGTGAGTTATTCATCACTGTTATCCTCCCCGTACTTCAGACCGCGTTGCAGCTCCCGGAGACGGCGCATAACGCGCATCAGGCGGAGCAGTTTCAGAGCATCTTCATCTGTCAGGACAGGTGCTTCCCCCTCACCCGGGCCGCCGGTGAAAAGCTCCGGCAGACCACACACCCCTGCCGCCGGATGCAGCACAGGCGCTTCGCCGGTCAGGCCCAGCAGAAATGCGGCGGCTTCAGAACACACCTCACCTGCCCCGACGTAACCGGCAGACGTGTCCTTGTCGCGTTGAGGAAGAATTTCATCTTCGCAGCCAAGGACCTCACCCAGCTCCCATGCCAGACGAAAAGCGGTATTCTGCAGGTGTTCGATATCGTCCTGATGGGCCGGCACATGCCAGATGCTGTCATTACTCACCGGCGCGTCATCCTGCAGGACAACTTCAGGTTCTGGTGTTAAAAGAGAAAGCAGGCCATCCTCCCCATTGTCCTCTTCTCCGCCATTCTCTTCTCCGTACCCATTGGAGAGGGTAACCAGCCCGCTAACATCCCCGCTCTCACCTGAAATAACCGGCGCGGCACCGTACATATCTGGCTGAACCTCATGCCGGGGGGGCTCATTAATCGGTGTTTCAGAAGGAGAAGACGCATTACCCGGAACGGGCGTTACAGCCCCTCCTGAGACCTCAGGACGTGAACTGGAGACAGGTAGCGGGACGCCTTCACTCTCATCTGAGCCTGTGGTATGCAGGGCGTGATCAGCATTAACAGGCTTGTTTGCGGCGGGAAAGGCAACCGTCTCCGGCTCGCCAAAGTGATGTCTGCGGTTGCGTTCTTTAGGATCGAGTTCCATCATCCAGCGGTCATAGTCCAGTTCCGGATGGGGTAACGCCTGCAGTAAATCACCAATAAATTCATCGCGAAACATCTCCAGAGACCACAGTTCCGGGGAGTTGAAACGGCCACAACACTGGCCAAAAACGTCGCTGAAGGATTTGTCGCCTGTGTCTGAAATCAGGCAAAATTCATCCCACACGCGTTCCGCATCATGCCGGAGCGCCAGCAGTGACGTTATTTGTGGCCTGCCAAGCCCGGACTCAAGCAGGTCTGGGATCCACGGATAAAGATATTTCAGCGCATCTTCCATACGGCTGACTGTTGAGTAATGGACTGGCAAACCTTCATGGGTCAGTAGCTCTGACAACTGACGCAACGAAACCGTCTTTCCCATCTGCTCTTCATATATAGAGCGGGCTTTGTGGATCCCCTGCGCTTTTTCAATAAAACTCAGCTCCCCGCGCACTTCATTCTCTGCCAGATGGCCAATAACACACTGCAGCCGTCCCGGCCACGGCTTGAACAACACATGGACGCGGAAAAACCGGTCTTCTCCGGTTTCCTGCCACAGTTCTGACAGGATCTGATAACGTGTATTACCCCCGTCGCTGAAGATGTACATATCGGGCTCACCATCCGGGTCACGGGTGACTTTGGGCACGGTGTCCAGCCCGCGCGAACGGATGGAAGCCTTGATATCGTCATAACGCGGATTGCGTGATGTTCGCGGATTATCAGGATTCGGGCTTAACTGGTCGAGCGTCAGGACCATGGGCATTTCAGCCGCCGGCATGACGCTGATATTGCCGGCCGCCTGCGACTGGCGTCCGGGCTGCAGCATGGCAGCCCCCACATTAGAACTTTTACGGCTCATGCCTGTTTCCTCCCGCTGCGGTAACCGAAGTCATAGCTGCCTTCCTGAAACTCCGAAAAGAGGGTGTAACGCCCGTCAAATTTGACTTTTACCGTGCCGGTTGGCCCCTGCCGCTGCTTGCCGACAATGATCTCAGCCACCCCGGCATCAGGGGTGCCGGGGTTATAAACCTCATCCCGGTAAATAAACATGATGAGGTCCGCATCCTGCTCCAGCGCACCGGAGTCACGCAGGTCACCATTATTGGGGCGTTTATCGGCCCGCTGCTCCACCAGGCGGTTGAGCTGGGAAAGCGCCAGTACCGGACAGCCCAGCTCTTTACCGAGCGCCTTAAGCGAGCGGGAAATTTCCGCTATTTCCTGCGTGCGGTTTTCCTGCTCGGGGGAGCGGACAAGCTGCAGATAGTCCAGCATGATGAGAGAGGGTCTGCCGTATTTGCGGACATAGCGTCGGGCGCGGGCGCGCAGTGTGGCCGGGGTCTGGTAACTGGTATCATCAATGATCAGACGGTTTTTCCACTCAATAATGCGACCGGTTGCCTCGGACACGCGAGCCCAGTCTTCATCATCCATGTTGCCGCTGCGAAGCCGGGACAGTTCCACCCGGCCTTCCATCGCCAGCAGGCGCATCATCAGCTGCTCTGAGGGCATTTCAAGACTGAACACAAAGACGTGATCGTCAGGTTTTGCGCTCACGGCCGCTGTGCAGGCGGCCATGGCCAGCGACGTTTTCCCCATGGAAGGACGGGCGGCCAGCAGGGCCAGATCGCCGGGCTGGAGACCACAGGTCATCGCGTCCAGTTCACTGAACCCTGTCGGTGTCCCGGTGAGGCCGTCACTGGCGGACATGCTTTCCAGCTGCGTCAGCAGTTTATCCAGCGCCTCGTTAACGCCGGTCTCACTGTTGAGCTGCATGGCTCCCTGTTCGGCAATGTTAAACAACTTACCTTCGGCCGACTCAAGAATGCCCGCCGAGCTGGCTTTCGGGGCCTGCACATCGGAAAGAAGACTGTTACCCACAGTCATCAGCTGCCGCAGGCGGCTTTTCTCCGCCACCACCCCGGCGTAAGCCAGGATATTGGCTGCAGACGGCGTGTTTTTACTCATTTCAGCCAGATAAGCAAAGCCGCCACACTGTTCAAGGTCGCCTCTGTTCTCCAGCCGTTCCGTAATAGTGATGAGATCGAGCGGTAGCCCTTCTCCGGCCAGCTCGGCCATCACGCGAAAGACCATACGGTGCGGCCGGGAAAACAAATCTTCCGGGGAGATTTGCAGTATCACCTCATCCCACCGGTCGTTATCAAGCATCAGTCCGCCCAGTACGGCCTGCTCAGCCTCATAAGAGCAGGGCATCATCATCTCAGACATGACGCACCTCCCGGGTCAGAACGTCACTGAAATGGCTCTGCCACTCGGGGAACAGTTCAGACGCGAGGTCGTGCATGGTGACGGCTGCGGCCGGACCTTTGCGGCGTGTTTTGTATTCCAGACGATGCACGGGCTGCTGCTTGACGTGCCCCAGTTTGAAAATATCCAGCGCCTCGATACGGGTATCGAGTAAACGATAAACGTCACGGTTGCCCAGCGCAGAGGCGTCGTAATGTTTTTCGTTAATGATGGCGGCAAGACCGTCCATTGCTTCACGGTCAAGCAGAGTGTTTTCGATACAGTTGACGAGAATGGAAATATCAGGAAGGCGAATACCGTAATTTTCATAGGTTTTCAGGCGGGTAAGCATATGAAGGGAGCCGCGGATAAATTCACGGACATCCGGAAGGATGGGTTTAACAACGCCCATCACATTACCGGTAGAGGAAAGGAGGGAAAGCTCGGTCATGACGCCTGTTGCGCCTTTCGAATCCACAATAATGACGTCATAACGGTTAAAGAAAGGATGCTGAAGTATGTTACGCAGGCGCAGACGGCCGTCTGCAGCGTGGAGCATCGCGGTTGGCAACAGTTCGTCCGGGTCGTTAGAGTAGATGACATCGAGATTTTTTATGGCGGTCTGCGAAATGCATTGCGTATGGTCACTGACCATCTGCATCAGCAATTCATAGAGACCGAAAGGGGATTCATGCTCCAGCGCGAAGATACTGCTGGCTGTGGGCTGGGAATAGTCTGCATCCACAAGAAGGGTGTTCAGGCCGGCATCGGCAAGAAAACCGGCAAGGTAAGCAGCAAACGTGGATTTGCCTTCTCCACCTTTGGGAGAGATAACGGGAAGTATTTTCATTTTGCACACTCTTTACAGTATGCAAATACGCCTGTTTACAAACTATTAACTTTGACTCAGGGATTGAAAATCCCCGTGTCCTTGGTTCGATTCCGAGTCCGGGCACCACTATTCTAAAGAACCCGCCCAAAAGGCGGGTTTTTGCTTTTGGAGAACCGGACTCTCCATCGAACTACGTTCGATTATTCGCCGCCAGCGGCTCACCCCTTCGGAGCCAGCGCGGCAAGCGCGCTGTTCAACGCCTCCGGCGTTAGTCCGGGTCCGGGCACCACTATTTAGAAAAACCAGCCTTAGGGCTGGTTTTTTGCTTTCTGGGGTTCAGGACTCTCCATCGCACTACCCCCCCTATTCCCCCCATCAAAAGCTTCCAACGTTAAACCCTTTCAGGTAGCCTGACCGGCTGGATTTCTCCCAGCGAACATTCGCAGAGATCCTCATGGGCCAGAAATATACGCCATTCACGTCTCTTTCGCGTCGAAAGCGTCGGGCTAAAGCCTTACGAGTCAAAAATCTTATCTATCGTGAACGTGACAGGCTGGGCGGCACCTTCTTTGACGAATGCGACCAGGATGTCGCACTCGCCAGCGGCCACTGGACCTGGAGCGATATTCTCTTTCTCAGTCACGATCGCGCTCTCTTCTGGAACGCAGAGATCGTTACAGCCAATGTGTCTTTTGCCGATGCCGTAGAAGACATCGCTTTCAATGAGGCCCTGTCGAAGTTAGATGCCGCTGAAAAAGATGACTTAATGCACGTGGATTTCATTCCTGACGCCAGTAGCCAGGGCAAGACATGGCTGCGTAACCCCCCACGACACTACCCCCAGTTTGACGGCTTAACTTTTCATGATTTCGTCGATAAACGGGCGCTGGAAATCACGCGGGATAATCCGCCAGCCATTTACTGCGGTTACCGCATCTTGCCGGGATATGCTTTCGGGATGGGTTTGCAGATGGTCGTTGACGCTGACAGGTTAAACCGGGCTGTGATTGAAACTGTCATTGCAGACTTTTGTGCTCGCGGAGAACGTCACTGGATGTCTGACGTGCCGGCACATGTCTGTTATTCAGGCCACCCTGTCTGCACATCCCTGAAAATGCAAGAATAAGCCTGCAAGGATCCCCTTCTGGCTACGGGTAACGGCAGCCCAAACATCCGGCGGTTACGATAAGACACCGTGCAACGGCTCTTGCTGAATGTGTGGGCACCAGCGCCGCAAGTATGCAGAAGAGACGCACACGACGAAGAAACACGTAAGGAGGACATATGAGGTAACTATCCATAACCAGGTACCTGAAATGTCTGTATTTAACACAAGAAAAGATCGTGAACGGAACGGGAAACCAAAACCCCATTGCCACGTTGGCTACCCCGGTTTTGAAGGCAAGATGATGCACCACCGCAATCGCACCGCGGGATGCTGGCCTGACTGGAATGCCCGTCATTGCTCTTCCGCCCGGGCACGTATGTTTATAACCCGGCCGCGTCGGGCAAAGGAGTCCGCGGCTATTGCGCGGATCATGAAGGGAGCCGATCCCGATGGCGTTTTGTTCCCTCTTTCTCGTAAACCTTATATCTATTATTACTGAGCACAGCCCCCCTTCTGCGGGGGCTTTTTATCAGAACCGCCCCATCGCACCAGGATGTAAAGACACCAGCCGGGTCAACCCGGCCTTCAATTAATCATCACCGACGACAGCCGATACCAGCCATCGCTCAGCTTCCCCTCGTTAGCCAGCTGGATACGCGCCTTGTTATTTCTGTCCACCATCGCCACGTCCAGCAGATAGTGCCCTGACGCCAGGTTACGAGGGGTTGCAAGCGGGTATGCCGAGCTATGCTTGCCCGGTAGCCACTGGCGGATATCATCCCCGGCGCTGCCCTGTGCGACGGTATTCCCGCGCGCGTCCTGTAAACGCCAGGCGAGGGTATAGCGCAGATAAATGGGCGCCACCCCATCGTTGGACCATTCACTGTTGAGCGTAACAGCCTGCCCCGCATGGACGCTCGACGGATGGGTCAGCGACACGACCCGGAAGCGGTAACCGATTTTTGTCAGCGCGTTGTCGAGGATATCGCGATACGCCTGCGGCACCTCGGTGGATTTCAGGTTCAGGGTGCTGGCATGCTGCGCCAGGGCCCAGTCAAAGGTGGCCTGCACCTCTTCCCGGGAATACTTCTGCTCGCTCAGCCACTCCGCCATGTGGCCGCAAATCTCCAGGCTGACGGGGGCTTTTTTCCATGCCTGGTCGAACCCCGGCCAGGCCGTCTCTGCCGCTGTAAGGCGCTCCGGGTAATCATTGCGCATATGGCTCCAGCTGGGGCTAAAGTTGCGCCAGTCGCCCCAGCAGTCAGCACGCCAGCCCGCCCCTCTCTTCACCGCATAGGCCACGGAATCATAGCCGTTGAGCAGCATAATTTTGGGGGTGTCAGGGAAGGCACTGAAGTGCATATCGACATAGCGGTTGAGCAGTTCAGGGGGATAGCGTTCCTGCAACGGCGGCAGGCTCGGGAAATTGCTGTTATGCCACTCTCCCCACGCGCCGACCATGCCGATGTCGATGAAAGCCAGCTCCGGGTTGTTGTTGTAACGCGCGCCAAATGCCTGAAGAAGACGCTGGGCGTAGGCCAGATAGGTGGGATCATCCAGATCCGGCACAAAGGTCTTATGATCCGGCGTCCAGGTGCCTTTGATCCCTTTATTGATCAGCCATTGCGGGATCTCGGAACCCGACTCTGGCCCATCGAGGATCATAAACCGCAGTCCGACATTCATTGCTGGCTGCTGCGCAGCCGCAGCGGCAAACCCTTCATCCACCAGCGCAAAGTTATATTGCCCTTCCTGCGGTTCCACTTCGGTCCAGTAATAGCGACGATACTCAAGGCCCGTCGTCGGGTATTGCGCGATGCTTAAGTCCTGATTGTGAAAACGGGCCACGCCAGTGCCCGGGTTGGTCAACAGCCCGTTCATGGCCGGAGGATTCACCCTTTGCAGCGGTTGCGTACTTTCCGCCTTCGCCCATACCGGCGAGAACGCGAGCGCCCCGGCGACCAGCAGCAGCAGTCGATTTTTTTTGTATCGCAGCTCCCCTAAGCGCATTAAATACCCCTTACACCCACGCCCTGTAATAACGTCGCAGCTGCCAAGCCCGCGCTGAAGATGACTTCATTGTATTTCATGCGATATATCCCGAACTCACCCATTTCTATTATTTCCTTATATAAGGATTGGACATAGGGTTGTTATACGCAGGAATAATCCCTTCTAACGCGCTAATTATGCATTTTTTATGACAACACTCCTGCGCCCTGACCATGGCCTGAACCTGAAGTAAATTTTAATGCTGATACAGACTCTTTGCAAAGTAATGTAAATGCTCTGGAAATAGTGAATGTCTGGATTATCTTGTGATGCCTCTGAACACCTGGACAGCCGCTCATTTCTGGAATGATTAATATTTCCTAATGAGAAGCATGGTAAAATGTTTAATAAAAATAACAGGATAATCAAAAAGCTGTTTTTCCATGAGTCCTGGGACATCATGGTCATTAACAGCAATGGCCAGCACGTTTTTCCGGATAATACGCTGGATATCCTCACAAATAGTAAAGCACAGCAGCTTCATAAAAAATATATCTTCCAGGCCGATCCTTTTATTATTGATAAAGACGATCGGCTGTATGTTTTTTATGAAGCGTTTTCCTTTCTGAACTCGAAGGGGGTGCTGCGCTGCCGTATCCTCAATAACGCACTCGAAGAGATCGAGGACCTGAAGCTGGAAGGATTTGATGATTTGAAATGTCATCTCTCTTTCCCCTTCCTGTTCCAGCTCGACGGTAAACTGTTCATGATCCCCGAGTCGTCAGAACGCAAAGAGGTGATTCTGTTCCAGTCCGTCGATTTCCCCGCGCGCTGGGAAAAGGTCAAAGTGCTGGTCTCTGACATGGCCGTCACGGATAACGTGGTCTTTGAGTTGAATGGCGTCAGTTACCTGGTCTCAACCACCATGGATAACGAGCTGGTTATTCATACTTCAGAGGGCATTCTGGGCGACTGGAAGCGGATCTCCCCAAACCTGGATGTTTGCAACGTGCATTTCCGCGGGGCCGGAAAGCCGTACTCAATCAACAATAAAACCTACATTTTCACTCAGGAGAGCAATCCTGATGTGTACGGGAAATCCATTTTTATTAAAGAATTGACCAGCTTAACCCCGCATAACTATGAAGAGAAACTGGTAGGGAAAATAAGCGCGTCGATTAATAACAGCGATGGTATTCACACGTTAAACTTTACCGACAACTATATTGTCTATGATACCAAGCACCTGACATTCAGCCTGCTCTCTACGCTTAAAAAGCTGGCGTACAAAATTATGGTTAGCCACCGTAAACGGCTGTTTAACAAAGTGACAATCCAGGAAAGTCGCACTACGCTAACCAGAGCGACAAAATAAAACACTGCAAAAGCGCATCTCTGTTCCGGCACATTTTTGTGCCGGCAGTTGTTGGCTTTTTGGGGGATTTATTATGGCAATTCTGGTCACGGGTGGCGCAGGCTATATTGGTTCACATACGGTGTTAGCATTACTGGAGAGAGGCGAAGAGGTGGTCGTCATCGATAACCTTTCCAATGCCTCGCAGGAGTCATTAATCCGGGTCGCAGAATTAACGGGCAAAAAGCCGGTGGTCTGTATCGCGGATATTCTGGATCGCGATGCGTTAAAAACGCTTTTCAGGCAACATAACATTACCGACGTTATCCATTTCGCTGGACTTAAATCCGTCTCAGATTCCATTGCATGTCCCCTCGCCTATTATGAAAATAATGTCGTCGGGACCATGGTGCTGTTGGATGAAATGCAGCGTGCGGGCGTACACAGTCTTATTTTCAGCTCATCGGCCACGGTATACGGCATACCCGAATCGGTTCCGTTAAGCGAGCAGTCGCGAACTGGCGGCACGACCAACCCGTATGGAACGTCGAAGCTGATGGTGGAGCATATTTTACGGGATTACTCCGTTGCCGAGCCGCACTTCAGGATCACCTGCCTGCGCTATTTTAATCCCGTTGGCGCACACCCTTCCGGGCGTCTGGGAGAAGATCCGAACGGTATCCCGAATAATCTTGTGCCCTATATCTCTCAGGTCGCTATCGGCAAGCTGCCGTGCCTGACCGTCTTTGGGGATGATTATCCGACGCCGGACGGCACCGGCGTGCGCGACTATATTCACGTGATGGATCTCGCCCATGGTCACCTGGCCGCACTGGATCATAAAGCCGATGGCGAGGCGTTTAAGGCCATCAATCTTGGGACCGGGGTGGGCTATTCGGTGATTGATCTGATTAAGGCCTTTGAAAAAGCTGCCCAGACCAAAATCAATTACCGGGTGGTCGGCAGACGTTCCGGCGACGTGGCTGAGTGCTGGTCAGATTCTTCGCTCGCACGTCAGCATCTGGGATGGCAGGCCACGCGCAATCTGGAGGAGATGATGCGCGATGCCTGGAACTGGCAGAAGAACAATCCCGGCGGCTACAGCGCCTGAGACAGGGCAAGGCAAACGGGTGCCCGCATCCGGCACCCGTTAGCTACTGGTATTTCAGGTTGAGCCACCAGTCCCAAATCCCGACGTGAAAGTGCTGGAAGATGTCTATTCCCAGCGCGGATTTGATCATATACAGCGTCAGCAGCACGCAACACAGCAAGAACAGCGTGGCGAACAGGATAAGAAAGGTCACCACGATCCGCGACAGCTTCGACTCCGGGCGCGAACGGGCGCGCAGATCCCGCCCCAGTAAGAACACCATATAGAGGCGTTTGCCGAAGAAAGGAAAACTTTTACGGATGTCGATCCGGTGCCGCGTTGCCAGGGTAATCGAGACAATCGCGTTCTCGATCTCCTCTTTTTGCTCCGGGGTCAGTTGGGCACTCACGTCCTTATCAAGAACTTCATAAAAACGATCGATAACAATCGGGTGTCTGGTGTTACTGGTCAAATTTAACCTATTGTTTTATCTAATCTATGGTAAATGGACACGGTTTTTCTGGCGATTTCATCCCAGTTGTAACGCTGCAAAAAATCACCGTAATCAATCCGGGGCGCGTTCGCCCAACGGGTCATTTTATCGGCCAAATCAGCGACATTACCCAGCTTAAAACTGGTCTCAGCCGGTAAGCCGACCTCAAGGTTCGGCAAAATATCGCTTACCACCACCGGGAGGGAAAATGACATCGCCTCCAGCAGCGCAATGGGCAATCCCTCATGGTAAGAGGGCATCACAAACAGCGAGGCCTGCGAGAAAACGACCTGCAGCGCCTCACCTTTTAAAAAGCCGGTCATGACAACGCCCGGCGTCTTAAACGCAAGCTGCTTCAGGTGGATGCTGTACTCCGTGTCATGATCCGCATCCCCGACCAACACCAGCGGCAGGGTCAGGCCCGATTGCTGGTAAGCGGCGATGGCATCATGCATCCCCTTCTCTTCCACGAATCGCCCGACCATCACGATATAGCGCCTGGGCTGTAACTCATAACGCCCGAGGATCCTGTCGATCGTCTCGTCAGCCAGTGGCTCCGGCACGTTAACACCGTTATAAACCAGATGCGCGTCGTAACGATGGTATTTCTGCTGGATCAGCTGGTTGATCACCTCAGAAATCACAATCACTTCGTGGGCATACTTCACCGCCATTTTCTCGCCGAGCATCAGGATTTTTTTCGCCATCTGGCCCCACTTCTGGCGCTCGTAGTCCGGCCCATGGTGGGTAAAGACCACACGTTTGCCCATCAGGCGTAACAACGGCACCACCAGGCCAGGTCCGATGGCGTGAACATGCACAATATCGGATCGGTCAACAAATGTCCTCAACGCAGCAATAACAGAATGCACGATGGCTTCGAAACTGCGTTTTTTGGGCGCCCAGATCGCCAGCGTCTCGACATTTTTATAGCTCGAGCGGCGATAAGGCACATAAGGTGACCGGGCAATCACGCAAATCTCCACGTCATATTGCTGCCGGATAGCCGGGTACAAATTCTGACAATGGGTTTCAACGCCGCCTAACACATCGGGGATCCCGCGCGTACCCAATACTGTGATTTTTTTTGGCATATTATGGCCTGGCGAGCAGCTCGCGATAGAGCGACAGCAACGTGTCCATGTGCTTGCGCAGTGAGTATTTCTGGCACAGCCGTACCCGGCCTTTCAGCCCCATCTCATGGGCCTGCGCCGGGTTTTCCGCTATCACGTCCAGCGCATCGGCCAGATCCTGAGCGTTGCCAGGTTCAAACAGCAATCCTTCCACACCGTGACGTATCTGCTCCGGGACCCCGCCAATGCGTGCTCCCACCACCGCCCGGGCGAAGGACATCGCCTCCAGCACCGCCATGGAGCAGTTCTCATAACACTCTGACGGCAGCACCACGGCCCGGGCATTTTGGATCAGCGCATCCAGCGCCGGGCCTTGTTGCACATAGCCGAGGAACTCTGCGTTGGGATAGTCCACCACCATCTCGTCATACAGCGGCCCGTGGCCGACAATTTTTAAGGGGATGTTATTGCGCATTAACTGATGCGCCCGGGCCAGGGTCGGAACCCCTTTCTCCCGGCTCAGTCGCCCGACGTACAGCAGATAACCTTGATCCGTGCCGGCTTCCGGGGTGTGGCTGTCGTCGATACCGTTCACAATCACATCGATGCGGGAGTCCGGCAGCGAGCGTTTCAGCTCGTTACGCAGAAACTCGCTCGGCGAGACAATCACATCCAGCGCCTGATAATTCTGCGCGATGTACTGCCAGGTCGCCTCCAGCGACAGCAGCAGGCTCTTCGCCGCCGAGCCTTCCTGGCAGCGATAGCGAAACGCATTAAACACGCTGCCCGTGACGCACGCATCGCACACTTTGCCGTCGCGCAGCATCGAGTACGACGGGCACATAATCTTATAGTCGTGGGCGGTCAGGACGGTTTTGCAGCCGAAATCCCGGGCGACCTTGATCAGGGCCGGCGTCAGCTGGTGATAAATATTATGGAAATGGACGATCTCCGGGCGCGTCTGCTCCATCAGCGCCCGCATTTTTTTACAGGCCTCCCGGTTGTGAATAAAGTTGATAGCGGTCTTCGCCCCCGCCAGCAGGCCTCCCCCGTTGTGGTAATCAACATTGCTGACGAAGTGGTCGGCATACGCCGAGGGGAAGTTCTTCTCATGCTGCATGGAGAAATCGATCACCTCCACACCGGCCTCTTTCAGCATGTTGCGTTCCTGAAAATAGACCGTTTCCGCTCCTCCCTTGATAAAGAAGAACTTATTCACCAGTAAGACTTTCATTACTCTACCTGTTCATGAATAACTTTATTATCCGGCGGGATCCGGGGATCGCGCTGCGGGCGGAAAAGGCCTTTTATCAGCCCGGCAGAGAGCACGGCGAGGTTAATCACGCTGTTCAAGCCGTTTTTTAACGAGCGGTTGCGAATGGTTTTTAGCAGGATAAAGGCCAGCAGCGGCAGCAGCGCGATATCAATCAGGCTGACGTCGAAGGTGAAAAAGGCAATCACCACGATGAGAATGTAACTCGCAAAGATCACTTCGTTTTTCACCATCATCAGCGCATCGCGGAACCAGGGTTTACCCCATGCACTGCGCAGCAGCTCGCCGGGTGCCTGATGGAAGCCGCTCTTCCAGCGATAGCGCAGCATTCTGAAGGTCGGCATCGTATAAGAGGTATGGCGGAAATAGGGCACGTTCAGGCGATGCAGTTTATAGCCCGCCGCCAGCAGGCGAATGCCTAACTCCGCCTCTTCATAGGCGTGCAGGCTGCGGTTGGTCAGATAGCCGATATCGGCGATAGCCGACAGACGGTACAGGCCGCCGCCGCCCAGATGGTCGCTGTCACCCAGCGGGTAGATTTTATTAATGCGCTGCTTGCGGGAGGTGAATTCGTAGTTTGAGGCGTCGTCCATCTCCACCGTACCGGCCACGCCAGCGTACGTTGGGTTGTTCTGCAGAAACGTCACCGCATGATCGATAAAACCTGGCTCCAGCTCCATATCGCCATCCATCAGCAGGATGAACTCCCCTTCGCTGTGAAGGTAGCCCAGCTGATGTCCAACACCGCAGCAGCGGTCTGTCGGCTCGGTTAACGACACCACCATCACCCCTTTATCGCTGGCCAGTTGCTGGGTGTTATCCGTTGAGAGACTGTCGGCCACAATAATCTTATGCGGATACTCACCGATCTGGCGGCGAATACTGTCGATGGTTTTCTCAATACATTCGGCTTCGTTAAAGGTTTTGATACTTACGGTAATAAACGGTTTGTACATCAATAAAGCCCCGTATAACGGCGTACGGTCCGGCGAATAATCAAACTGGAACCTAACGACATGTAAAACAACAACTGCAACATCGGCGTAATCATCAGTATCTGGCTATAGGGCAGGCTGAGCAGACAGGCGATGGCGAAGACGTTAAACGCCGGGGCAAAGCTCAGCAGCTGCACGTCCGGCTTATCAAGCTGCTCAACCGACAGCAGCGGCTGAGGCCGGACCGCCTTCAGGATGTAGATAAACAAGCCCACAAACAGCAACGTCCCCACAATGCCCACTTCCCATAACAACATACTCAGGGACGTACTATCGAGATACAGGTTGTAGTATTGATGCAGGAAGCCCGGAGAGACGGAGCTGCCGCTATTGGTGGCGTTCAGACCGTAGCCGAACAGCGTTCCCGGTAGCCCGGACAGATCGTTATGCTGTGCCCAGAACAGCAGAGAGGTAAATCGTCCTACCTCCCCGCCAGGCGTAATAAAATCGGGATCGAAGATGTAGCTCATGGAGTCGAGGAAGACCACAAAGGGGTTCTCCGCCGTGTCCACGCCATAGGCCGACGTGTAAGTATAGGCCAGCGCGACGACCGCCAGCACGATCAGCAGCGCCATGCCGAGCAGAATAGAGAGCAGCACCGCCAGGTTAACTTTACTCGCCTCTTTAACCCAGGAGGGGGTCAGCCACACCCAGCCCAGCAGCAGGGGCGACAGCAGGATCACGAATTTGACTTCGCCAATAATGCACATCACAAAACCCAGCACGATATGCAGCGCCATGGATTTGAAGCTGGTCAGCCCATGCTTATATTCCGAGACTTTCAGCAGCATGATCAGCAGACAAAACAGCCCCATGGCGGCTGTATTGCCGCCGCCCATAGGATCGCCGCCAAAGGTCCCCACCACGGAGTCCCATTTTTCCGCCTCGCCGCGCAGCGCTACGCGCTCCGGCAGGACAAAAATCAGCTGGTAAATCGCCACCGGGAACTGAATGTAAAAGACCCAGTACAGCGCCCGGGTCACCTGATAAATCTGCGATTCCCGACAGAATCCCAGCAGCAGGCAGAGCATCACCAGCGACAGTCCAATCTCGTTCTTGAACCCGATAAGGGTAATCAGCGCCCCGCCCTGAAAGAGGGTCGAAATACCGGACAGCACGATAAAGGCGCCATACAGCGTCAGGATAATCGTCTCCTGGGCATCCATCCGCACGGGTTCATCGCGGCTCTGCAGCACCAGAAAACCGGCCATGATCAGCGTCATGACAAAGGGCAGCCACAGCACCGCCAGCTCCCCCGTGAAATACTGCACCAGCCCGCAGAAGATCAGGGTCAGCAGTGCGAGGCTTTGTAAATAATGTCCGGTATTAAGATTCATGATGTCACTGACCCGTTTTTCAGAATGTCGGCGCGCTTGTTCACCTTCAGGTAGATAAAGGCGTAGCGGATAAACGTCAGAATCGAAAACAAGATGATGGAGGTCGCGTAGTCATTGTAAAAATAGGGCACAACGACGAAAGCGATCACCACGATCGCCAGTTGCTCAAGCTGGATCCGCAGGAAATAGCGGTGCGAGCCGAAGATCAGCTCTATGACCGTCAGCGGACAGACCGCCAGCGCCGGGAACAGGTACGGCAGCATATAGCGCGAGGTTGGCACGGAGGCGATCCACTCCTCGCTGAATCCCAGATTCATCACAATCGGGTAGAAGATAAACACACCCAGCGTGCAGATCACACCCAGCACCAGCAGCAGCAGACGGACCTTTGTGTACTCTTCGTAATTGAAGACGTTGTTTCTGAAATCAATCGACCATTTCGAGAAGATAGTATTGCGCACCGCATTGCCGACAATCACCACCGGGGCCAGACAGAAACGGCTGACCACCGAAAAGTAACCCGCCGTTAAGGCCGAGAACCAGAAGTTGATCAGCATAATCGGCAGATTGTTGTTCGCCATCGCCAGCACTTCAGCACTGCCCACCTTCGTGACGTGATGAATATTTTTTTTCAGAAACGCCAGATTACTGGAGAGCCGCAGGTGATGCAGGGTGATGGAGCGAATATCAAAGGCCCGCAGGATGCAGGCGCTGGTCAGCGCCATCATCAGGATCGCCCACATCCAGTAAAACGCCATTACCTCGCGGGTGAGGAGGACCGACACCACCACCACGACCGAGACGGAAATGCGCTGCACCACCAGAAAACGGAAGTTTGCCGTGCGTAGCGACAGGTTTTCTGCCACCAGCACCCAGGTATTCGAGAGCGTAAGCAGATAAAGAAACAGCATATTCTGATGAAACAACCAGCCCGTCAGCACGGCATAGGGAACAGCAATCGTCAGGCTTTGCAGAAGACAAAACACCACGTTCTGCGCCAGCTCGTCATCCTGCTGCCGGGGAATCAACAGCTGCGAGGCAAAGGTACACACCTGTGCCCCGATCAGGGCGATACTGTAGTTGAGCGCGTAAAGCCCCACTTCGCCAAGATCGTACTTATGCGAAATGAGCCAGATCGACAGGGCGCCAATCAGTTGTGAAATAACTGATGAGCCCGCGATCGTGGAGGCGCTCCTGAGTAAACTCATGCCCGGCCTGTGTTATTCATCAGTTCATGGGTATGGTAATTAAGTGAACGCAGCCCCTCTTTGCTCTCCAGATTTTTATCCACCACCTGATTCAGCACTCCGCCAATGACCACGCAGCGATCGCTGGCCACTTTATCAACGGCTTGTGCGAGGGTGTCGGCACGGTTCTGGCCCGCTTTCAGGACGAAGAGCAGCCCGTCCGTCACCTGGCTCACCAGCTGCACCTCCTGACTCTGGTTAACCGCGGCCGCATCAATGATGATGCGCTGATAACGGCTACGCAGCGTATCGAGCAGCGGTTTCAGGCGTTCAGGCGACAGCAGCAGCAGCGCGGAGACCGGGGTATTACCGCGCGGCAGGAAGTCGAGCTTATCGTTAACCTTCACCAGGACCGTGTCAGTGTCGCCCTCACCGCGTAGCACTTCTGCCACGCCCGGTGCTTTCGGGGAGGCCAGCTCGCCCGACAGTCCGTCGTTGTTGAAGAAGTCCATATCGATAAGCAGGGTTTTCTGATCGAAGCTAAAAGAGTTCGCCAGCAGGTTGGCCAGCAGTGACCGCCCCTCGCCCGCTTCCGCCGACGTCACGGCGATGACCTGCAACGGATGGCTGTTCAGCATGATCTGCGTGCGTATGCTATGAATGATGTCGGCATTCAGCGGATCGCTGGTCATCAGGTCGCGGATTTTGCCCCGTCCTCCCACGCCTTTGAAACGGCGGATTTCACCCAGCGGCATAAGGTTAAGCCGTTTCTGCATCTGGCTGAGGGTATTCACTGACCGATCCGTCGCGGCTTTCACCATGATGTACATCACGTAGAAGAGCATCACCAGCAGCACGATCATCAGCATCAGCAGCGGTTTGTTCGGCTTCACTGGACGCGCGGCGGGCACGGCCGGATCGTAGATCTCCGCATCGGCATCGGTATAGGTGCCCGGCAGCGTCAGCTCCTGCGTACGCTGGTAGATCACCTTGTACATCTCTTCCGTTTTATCCAGCGCCAGCTTCAGCTCGTTGTAGCCTTCACGCTTCATCGACAGCCTCTGGAAGTTCGCTCTCTGTTCATCCAGCTGCTTCTGGTAATTTTTTTCATCCGCCAGCGCTGCTTCGTAATTCTGGCGTAATCCGGCCTGCTGTTCTCGCAGCGTCATCGCCGTTTGCGCCTGGATTGCGCTGATACGCGCCCGCGCCTGGATCACTTTGTCGTGCTGTGGCCCGTACGTTTTCTCCAGTTGAGAAAGCTCGCTGTTTGCCTGGATCAACGCAATGCGTAAATCCTGGATCTGGGCATGATTTGAAATCGACGGCAGCGAGATGACGTTTCCGCTACCGGAACGCACTTCGTTATAGAGAGATTCTGCGGCTACCCGGCGTTCGGTAGCATTTGCCAGCCGGTTGGTGACAATACCCATCTGTTCGGTTTCAAAACCGTCAACGCCACGGAAGGTCAGTAACCCCGCTTTTGCCAGATAGTTATCCAGCGCCGTTTTTTGCTGGATCATCTGCTCCTTGAGCAGCGCCAGCTTGTGCTGGGTATCTTCGCTGGCCTGCCGCGTTTTCTCTTGCTTCAGCCCTAAGCTGTAACTGATAAAGGATTCGGCCACCCCGTTAGCAATGTCTGCCGACAGCTGCGGCGAGGTTGACTCATACGAGACGGTGGCCAGATGGGTGGTACGCACGCTGTTAATGGTGAGGTTTTTGTTCAGCGTCTTCAGCGCATTTTCGATCCGCTGCTGCTCGTTCTCTTTCCCCGCTGCGCCGTCGTCGTTACCGTTGAACGCTGGATTTTGGTCCAGCTTCATGGTGCGAACCGCCTGCTCCAGCACAACGCGCGACTGCATCAGCGCGTTTTGGGTTTCGTAATAACCGTTACGGGTTGAGTCGTACCCCTCTACCTTCTGGAAAGGGGTCACATTATCGGGCTGGGCTTTGAGCAGGACCGTGGCAGTAGAGACATATTTTGACGGCATTAAACTCATTAGTGGCCAGGCAATCGCCCCGGCAATGATGCCGGAGAGAAGGATTTTCCAGGAGTTCTTTTTAATTTCACTGGCAAATCTGGAGATATCGATAGCGCTTTCTCGTTTTTTGCCATTTTCCACTATTGATAGTTTCATGGTCAGAAGAACCCTATGCCAATAATTACGAGATCACCGGGGAGCACGGAGTGAGTCACATCAACATTTTCGAGTAACTCGCCAGTGGATGATTGTCGAATACTGAGATCGCTGCGGTCAGCACGGTCGGTATATCCCCCGCCTAACGCAATCGCTTTTTCCACGGTCAGCCCCGGTTCATAGGCATAACCATTAGGATTCTCGATCTCACCAGAGATATAGAATTTGCGGAATTCAGCAATATTCACCGTCACCATGGGATTGAGCACAAACCCTTTTTGCAGGCGTTGCGTAATCTCTGCATCGACCTGACTGGCGGTTTTGCCCTTTAATTCAAGCTTGCCAATATAGGGGTAATTAATAGCCCCACTATTATCAAGTACTACTTTCATGGTCAGGTCAGGTTGACCGGCAACGTTAATGTTGACGGTATCACCGGCCCCGAGTAAATAATTTGCTGTATCAACCACGCTATTGTCCATTAGCGTCGGCTGCGTTGATTTGCAGCCGGCGAAAACAATGCTGAGGAGTAAAAATGCGCACAGTTTCATTATTTTCATTTTAAATCTGAACCTTAGCTGTAAGCATAATCAAAGATTGATCATAGCCCAACGTTTCGGTCACTACGCGATCGTCGTTGGGGCCGATGGTAAAGGTATCTGTATCTTTATTAGACTTAAGCGTATCAAGATGATATTCCACACCAAAGTTAATCGATGGTGTGAGGTCATAACCTACGATAAAAGAAAAAACGCCATTCTTGTCGTGACGATCTTTGTCCTGATCTTTGTAGTCTTCCGTGATGTATGCATAATCAAGCAACGTCGTTAAGCGGTCATTCATCCAGAGATGTTTGTAGGAGACGCCGTATTCCGTCACTAAATTATATCCGCCAGCTTCGGAGGGATCTTTAATACTTTGGGATGTTCTTAACGTAAAAATTGACTGTTGAAGAGGTCGCCACTCACCCAGAATATCCCAGTTAATCCCGTTGAAATCCTTCGAACCGGGGTTATTTTCAAACGTTTTATAGAGCCACGACACGTTTGCGTCGACGTTTGTTTTGCCCGTTACTTGCGACTGAATCCCATAACGCAAATAATATTCATTACTGTCTTTTTCTGACGCATGGCCATAACGAAACTGGTTGGTAATAAAACTATAGCGAAAACGCGTCTTAGATGTGTACTGATCGAAAATTTCTGCAATGAGGGTATTTTCGTCCCACTCCTGCTCCCTGATATACTGCGCGAAGTCCTCATCCTTGCTTTCAACCTGGCCGGTATTGCCAAAGGTCCACTCACGGTGCATCAGCGCCAGGTCAGCCCGCCCACGTCCGTTCGGTGCGCCATAACTATAGCGTAGCTCGCTGTTAAACAGATTAGTGGTTAAGGGTGACGTAACGCCAAATTGCCGAAATTGTTCAGGCAGGAACCCCTCCGTCACGCCACGCCCGCGCTCCTCATGGCCGAGCGAATCTTCCAGTTTCAGGCTCAGGCCGTGCATCAGACCAAAACGCCAGTCCCCGTTAAAGCGGAAAACGTGATCGTCATAATCGTCCGTAGAATCGCTGGAGTAGTGACGATAATCCCCGGAGTACATCAACAGGTACTTATCCTGCCCACGCTCGCCGTTCAGGCTGATAACGGGCTTCAGCCCCTGAAAGTCGGAGCCTTTGGCGTCGCTATCGTGATGCTGGAAGGTCACGTTATCGTTATGCCCATAATCCACACCCACGTGGCTTTGAAAGTCGATGCCTGCCCAGCCAATGTGTGATTTTGGTGTTAAATCTGCCAGAGCGACCGGAGACGCTATAATCCCAGCGATAATAATAATTTTAGTATGCATTCTTACCGACAAATCCCTTAAAAATGGTTTTAATGATGATTTTTATATCTAACCAAAAGGACCAGTTCTGAATATATTCAATGTCGTACTGGACTCGCTTTTCCATTTTATATAGCGCATCAATTTCGCCACGATAGCCATTAATTTGCGCTAAACCTGTGATCCCAGGCTTTACTTTGTGGCGAATCATGTAATTTTCGACTTGCTTACGGTAAAGCTCATTGTGCGCCACGGCGTGCGGCCGTGGACCGACAATAGACATATTCCCCTGTATTACATTAATGAACTGCGGCAGTTCATCCAGAGATGTCCGACGTAAGAATGCGCCAAAGCGGGTGACGCGAGGGTCGTCTCGTGTCGCCTGAACCACCTTGTCGGTGTTTTCCATCACCTTCATCGTCCGAAACTTCCAGACTTTAATCTTCTGCCCGCTCAGGCCATAGCGATCCTGTTTGAAGAAAACAGGCCCACGTGAAGTGAGTTTGATACCGATGGCAATAGCGATCATTAATACGACAATCATTACCATAATCACGCTGCCCAAAACCAGATCTTCTGCGCGTTTAATAATCGATCCACCGCCGTCCAGCGGGGAGGTAAAGATGCCGATGGTCTGCAGGTTGTGGATGGAACGGATCTGGGAGGTGTTGGTGCTGTAGGCGTAAAAGTCCGGCACGATATAGGTATCCACGGTGGTGTCGGACATCATCGCCAGAAAATGGCGGATGCGCTCCAGCGCCACCATCGGCAGGGCAATATAGATTTCATCAACTCTGCCGGCATTGGCTTCTTCAACCAGCTTAATCACCGTTCCGTTATAGGGGCTGGTAATTTTGGTGGCCAGCTCGCCCAGGCGCTCCGGGCCGCGTTCATCGTAGAAGGCAAGCTCCAGCTGGACGTCGGCGTACTCCAGGCGCAGCGCCCGCTCCGCCGCCAGGCCGTTATCGGTAATCCCGATGATTGCCACCCTTATTTTCTTTTTCGCTGACAGCTTGAAAATAATCAGACGAACCACATACAGGAAAATGACCGGTGAGGCATACCAGAGCGGCATGGCGGGAATATTGCGCACATCGATAAAGCTGACGTAGCCCAGGGCGTATAATTTCGCGACCAGCAGACGCACCATGCCGATAAAAAGAATGGCAAAAAAAGCCGTCAAAAACAGACGTCTTTGATTTCGCAACTTATTGTTTTTAGGTCGATAAAGATAGCACTGCGTGTATTCACCAAACAGCAAAAAGGCGGTCGAGTACAATAAGCTGATCAGAATTACAGTATCGAACGACTCCATTTCCAATACCCATCCACTCAGGATTAAAATTAAATTAATTGAGAAGAAATCAATTAATTTAATGAATACTGAGTAACTTCCATGGGTGATCTTTTGCGAATTTCTCAGCATGTCCAGACCTACTTAGAATGAGTCTCGGTATTATTTTTTTGTGCTGTGGCACCAAGGGATATATTTAAAAAGGTAAAATGCCGTTTCGGGGAAAGAGCAGTCACCGAAAAGAGGCAGCATTTCAGACGATGGCTGCGTAAACAACTAGATGGGTGTAAAACTCAGCATACATACCCCTTATAAAGAAGAAAGCGCCGATTTTATAGAGACATCCGCTTATATACAGCGTAAGCACTATTCAATAAAACCGCCAATAAACTTTCGTTGTATTCCATTTGGGTATGAAAAAAAACCCGGCGGGCGCCGGGTTTTTTATTTACTCATTAATGCGGGGATGTTGATCGACCAGCCGGCTACGCTTCGCCTGTAGCTCGGCAATTTCAGCATCGATATCTTCTATCTTCTGCTCAATGTTGTCGTGGTGCTCACGCAGGATCTCTTTGGCTTCCTGCAGGTCAGACGCGGCAGGCGTCGCCCCTTTCAGCGGCAGGTTCGCCGTCTCTTTCATGTAAAGGCCGGTAATCAGGCCAATCACTGCAATGACCATGAGATAGTAGGCAGGCATCATCAGGTTCTGGGTGCTCTCCACCAGCGAGGCCGCCAGCGTCGGCGTCAGGCCGGCAATCAGTACCGAGATGTTAAAGGCTGCCGCCAGGGCGCTGTAACGGATGTGTGTCGGGAACATCGCTGGCAGCGTCGAGGCCATCACACCAATAAAGCAGTTAAGGATCACCGCCAGCATCAGCAGACCGGCAAAAATCAGGCCGATCACATCGCTGTTAATCATTATGAAGGCCGGGATAGCCAGCACAAAGAGCGCGACACTGCCGAGGATAATGAACGGACGACGTCCGAAGCGGTCACTCAACAGGCCCATGATCGGCTGCACAAACAGCATCCCTACCATGATGGCGATGATGATCAGCACGCCGTGATCTTCTGAATAGTGCAGGTTATGCGACAGGTAGCTCGGCATGTAGGTCAGCAGCATGTAATAGGTCACGTTGGTGGAAATCACCAGACCAATACAGGTCAGCAGGCTACGCCAGTGACGGGTCGCGATCTCTTTGAACGAGACTTTTGGCCCTTCCTGCAGACCTTCGCGATCGCCCTGCTCCAGCTTATCAACATGCTGCTGGAACGCCGGGGTCTCTTCTAACGCGTGACGCAGATAGAGGCCAATCAGCCCCAGCGGCAGCGCCAGGAAGAACGGAATACGCCAGCCCCAGGAGAGGAAGTTCTCTTCGCCCACCACGGTGGAGAGCAACACCACGACGCCCGCACCCAGCACGAACCCGGCAATAGAGCCGAAATCAAGCCAGCTCCCCATAAAGCCGCGTTTACGGTCAGGCGAGTATTCGGCCACAAAAATGGATGCGCCGGTATATTCGCCCCCGACCGAGAAGCCCTGGGCCATCTTACACAGCAGCAGCAGAATAGGTGCCCAGATGCCGATGCTCGCATACGACGGGATCAGGCCGATACAGAAGGTACTGATCGACATAATCACAATGGTAATCGCGAGGATCCTCTGGCGGCCATACTTGTCCCCCAGCATCCCGAAGAACAGACCCCCTAGCGGGCGGATAAGGAAGGGAACAGAGAAGGTCCCGAGGGCGGCAATCATCTGCACGCTGGGATCGGCATCAGGGAAGAAGACTTTACCCAGTGCATAGGCCACGAAGCCGTATACACCGAAATCGAACCATTCCATCGCATTACCGAGCGAGGCGGCGGTAATCGCTTTGCGCAGCTTGCCGTCATCAATAATGGTAACGTCGCGCAGAGTGATCGGTTTTACTTTTTTCCTTTTCAGCATGGCTATCCTCGTAAATTAGCCCAGTCCTCACCACCGCACTAAAACGCGCTCTGTGGAACCCGGGAAGCGCATCATGCGCATTCTCCTTTCTCAAGCGTAGCAGGTTTACTTACACTGACCTTTCGGAGCGGTACAACCGAACCTGTGACGCCTGTCTGGGCTGTAAATGGAGCCAGTACCCTACCAGCGTTTATATTTGTGATCAACTTCACATATATGTTTAAGGTTTTTAACGGAAGTGTCAAAACTGTAAATTCCCCCAATGCGCTCTTTCTTATACCCGCCTCTGAAAATACGCTTTCAGCCGTTATTATTTGCTGTCAAATCAAAAAAAGACGACATTTTTTTACAATGCATTCACAGCCATTTTAATTAGCAAGATGCGCAATTCGTGTTTCCTTAAAATATGTGATGGAGATAACTAAAACGCTGTTTTATTTTCATTGAATCATCATTCCAACGATCGCATCATAAGCGCGTCAAAACGAGTCAGGTGGCCTTCAGATGAAGGTTTAAAAAAACCAGACTTGTTATATCTGCTGTATGAACGACGAAACGCCTGACACCTTCAAGTCACAATTCGTTGAATTCATTAGATTATTAAATATCTCTTGTCCGCTGGCGATGCGTGATGAGATGTGAGGGTTAATGATGAAGATTAAAGCCACGATTGAACGCATCCCCGGAGGGATGATGCTGGTACCGCTGGTACTGGGTGCAATTTTAAATACCTTAGCACCTAATACCGGAGCCTATTTTGGTGGGTTCACTAAAGGCATGATTACCGGAACCGTTCCGATTCTGGCGGTATGGTTCTTCTGTATCGGCGCCTCCATTAATTTACGCGCAACGGGCACGGTATTACGTAAATCCGGCACGCTGGTTATTACTAAAATTGCCGTTGCATGGGTAGTGGCGATGATCTGCGCCATGTTTATCCCGGAAAATGGCATTCAGACCGGCTTCTTCGCGGGCCTCTCTGTGCTGGCGATTGTCTCTGCGATGGACATGACCAACGGCGGCCTCTACGCCAGCCTGATGAACCAGTACGGCACCAAAGAAGAGTCTGGCGCCTTCGTTCTGATGTCTCTGGAATCCGGCCCACTGATGACCATGCTGATCCTCGGCTCCGCCGGTCTGGCCTCCTTTGAACCGCACCACTTTGTCGGTGCCATCCTGCCGTTCCTGATCGGTTTTGCCCTCGGCAACCTCGACCACGATCTGCGCGACTTCTTCAGCAAAGCGACGCCGGTGCTGATCCCGTTCTTCGGTTTCGCGCTGGGTAACACCATCAACCTGAACGTGATTCTGGATACCGGCCTGCTGGGTATCGTGCTGGGTGTGGCGGTTATCATTATCACCGGTATTCCGCTGATTATTGCCGACCGTGTTATCGGTGGAGGGAATGGTACTGCGGGTGTCGCCGCCTCTTCCGCAGCGGGTGCTGCCGTGGCGAACCCGGTTATTATCGCCCAGATTAACCCGGCGTTCGAACCGGTAGCCGCATCCGCCACTGCGCTGGTTGCCGCCAGCGTCATCGTGACGGCGATTCTGGTACCAATTATCACCGCGCTGTATGCCAAACGCTTTGGTCAGGTTCCGGCGAAAGCCGAGGAACAGCAAGTAGTTGAATCTCTGCACCACTAAGATGTAAGCCCTCCCCCACAAGGAGGGTTTTGCATTTAAAGCAATGCAGTGCCTTCAGAACAATAAATGCCTTACAGCGGCTCCCTGGTCCGGCTGAAAATCGCCGAAGCGTTTCCGGAAGGCCGGGGCGAGGCGCAGGGACGCGCCGAGAGGGCATAGCCTGCATGGATGCAGGCTGGTGCCCGACCCGAAAGCCTGAAGGAATAAGCTGAGGACAAAATTGCCGGGAGCAATTTTGAACAGCGCCTGCGCTGGCCCCGTAGGGGGGAGCCCCAGGGATGGGGCGAATATTCCGCGAAGCGGCGATTTTCTTTGCCGGGAGCCCGGGTCGCCAGGGTGGTGGCGATTGAGCCACCCTGGCACGTTCACCGGTTCCGTATTAACAGAGAAGCAATGGACTGGAAGTGAACGGAACAACCACCGGTGCAGCATATTCCTCTCACCCTAACCCTCTCCCCAAAGGGGAGAGGGAATCAACTACTCTCCAAACACCTCTTCCACCATCGCTTTTGCCAGCCTTGCCGCCGAACAGAGTCTCGGCATGCCCAGCGCCACATTCTGCCAGCTCTGCGTCACCGACCAGCACACCGGATGCCTGTCGGCATCACACCAGTCCCCCAGCCAGCCAAGCATATCTTTATGGTCGATAATCCCCGGCGTACTGGGTGTGGTCAGCCACTGGTGATAAAAATGACGGGTCGTGGGGGCCGCATTGATCCCCTGCGCCAGGTAGTTGGCCACCATGCTACGCAGGTTGTCTTTGAGCATGGCGCTGACATCCGCATTCGCCAGCCGACAGGCGTCACCGAATGCCCCCCAGCGCAGCTCTTCCAGCACCACATAGCCGCGCCCGGCCAGCGACCAGCCGTCATAGTGTCCGGCCCGCCAGCGGGTAAAAATCTGTTCGCTGTGAACGCCAGCCTGCACCGTTAACCCGCGCTGGGTTAACGCCTTCTCTTTAAACTGCGCGCGTTGATGGAAATGGGCGGAGAGGATTTCGTACTGATGCACCAGGCCAATGGCGGGTTGATTGCGCAGGCTGGCCTGCTGGCGCATCGTATTCAGCGCTTGGGTCATGCGGGTCAGCGCCAGATGGCCGGGATCAACCATGCCCGCCAGCTTCTCCGCCAGCCCGAGTCGCAGCACAGCATTTTCGCTGAACATTCCCCCCATCGCCCACTGACGAAGCTGAGCCTGCGCCATGATCTCCTGAGTTAAACGTTCACGAAAGTGCTGCTGTTGCGACCCCACAGAGGCGTGACGCTGCGCGTCAGCCCCCTGTACCAGGTCGACCATAAATTTAGGATGTATGCATTCCAGCGTCCGTCCGGGACCGTCCAGTAATTGTTTTGTCATGGTTGCTCTGCCGCGAATAGCGTTTGAATATCATCGCGTAACAGTCGGGTATCTTCCTGAATCCACGTCGCAGTCGTAATACATTGCTGCAACAGCTGGCTGAGCGCGCGTGTGGCATGCTCATTTTGCTGGCGCACCGCGAGGCTATCACGCAAGCTTTCCTGTAACCCTGCAAGGCATAACGAGAATTCTGCGAAGAATGTCGCCATACCCGCTGTAACAGAGACATCGACCTGGGCGGACAAAGCTTTACGGATTTGTTCACAAAAGTGATCAATATGCTGATTAAATTTCTCATGAAGCTGTGACACGTTAATAACATACCGCGTTCGCGTCATCACGTAATCTTCCCAGCCCCAGCCCGGATTGTTCAACCAGCGGGAGACCGTCTCGCGCAGCGCGCTGCCAGCGCCCTGGGACTGACCGGCAGGCTCACTCTCCTCGGCGATGGCATCGCTGAACAGCCCGCGGGTATTAAAGTTAAGCTGGCTGGCCTGAAACGCCGGGAAGCTGATCCGCGCGCGGAAACCGGCATGGCTCAACTCCTCTTTAATGCGCGTTTCAATCGGGCGCATGGCGTCGTTCAGCGCCCGCGCCAGCGTAGACTCCAGCTGGTCGAAACGCAGCGCCAGTTCACGACCGATTTTTGCCTGCGCATCCAGCATGATCAGCTCACAGGCGGAGCGGATTTTGCTCAACAGGATTTGCGCCTGGCCTTCATCATCCAGCACCAGCTGGCCGAGCGTCGCCGCGGCATCAGCACGCTGCTTATGCGGGTCAAACCCCGCCAGGTCGAGCATATTATCGGGATCGAAAACATGTCCGATGGCGCGCTTGATCTCACTCTGCTGGGCGGCGAAAAACAGATCTGTGGCGCTCAGGGCCTGGCTCACCTCATGCCGCACCTCATCACTCACCGATGCCTGGCGGGAGTGCAGCAGCGCCATGTCATCTTCCAGACGGGTAATATTGTGCTGCAACTCATCGAAGGCCACCGTCAGCCCCTGATAGCGGAAATCCAGGTACTCGCGGGCGTTCTGGGCGTAGTTCAGCAGCTTATGTGACGCGGAGCGTAACGCATACAGCGAGGCGTTGGCGTAAGCGGCATAGATCAACTTGCGGATCGGCTGCTCAAACAGGGAGTCCTCCCACAACAGATCGGCAGAGTGGCGCAGGTGTTCAATATCATCCAGATCGGCGGTCCGCCAGCGGCGACCCAGCGCGGCTTCGGCAAAGTCCTGCACCCAGCGCTGCTCCTGGTGGTCGGGCAACTTACCGTGCAGCGCCAGTTCATGACGCGCCCGGTTCGCCAGGTATCCCCACATCGACGACACCGGGAAGATCTGGCCCGGGGAGATATGGCCCTTCATCAGGGTGCCGGAGATCATCGCCCGCACCTGCTCTTCATCATCGCTGTTGCGGTCTTTCTGATCGAACTTATTGACCAGCGCGTACAGCGGCACCGATTTACCGACGGCGGAAATCGCCAGCCGCACTTCGGCGTCCGAAATCGACTTCAGTTGGGTATAGTCCATCACCGCCAGCACCGCTGACGCGCGGGCGAGCTGCTCGGTGAGCATTTTTTGCAGATGCGGCTGCCCGGCCTCGTTCGGCCCTGGGGTATCCAGCAGGGTTAATTGCCCCAGATGAGCATCCAGCCCGGCCAGGTGCACAAATTCCACCTCAATAACCGGGATATTTTCGATCGCGGCATAGGCCGGGAACGGAAAATCGGTGCCCAGCGCCTGAGAAAGCCGGACTAAATCGTTCAGGTTTTTTAAACAATTAAATATCGGCTGCGCGCCTAAATAATGTTTTTCAAATGCCTCACCCGTTTCAATACGCCCAAGTAGCGCATTCATATCTTTATCAATTTCTAACTGTTGCGCCAGCTTGCCGCGATCGTAATTGGCGAGCTTTTTTTGCATTTGCTTTATTAATGTATCAATAGGCGCAACGTGAGAAAAATGCAGCACCGGCTCTTTCTGGCCAGGCGTATGGCGGATCAGCGTCGGCAACGCAGTCATCGGGCGATTGCGATTAGGTAACACTTCCGTGCCCACGATGGCGTTAATGGTGGTGGACTTTCCGGCCTTCATGGTGCCCACGATCGCCAGCACCATCTCCAGGCGGGTAATTTTGCGCAGCTCATTATTCAGCATCGACTGCTGCGCCTCTAAGCCACGGGTACTAAAATGCAGAGGTAAAACATTGCTGGTTTCGCCGGTAAGGGCCGACGTGGCGTTATCCAGCATCGCAGCAGGCATGGTGCTTAGTGCCTCAAGATTCTGCAAGGAGAGTTGCAGCAGCCTTTCGGCTTCCTGGCTCAATTCAAATATTGTTTGTGTGTGCATACTAAAGCCTTCCCTAACACAAATTTTATATAACCGAATTGTTTTTAAGAATGAAGGATCGGCTTATATGATTACGTGTTGTAAATATGTTCGAAGCCATATAATTCTGTAGCAACAGTGAAAATATATTCTTTTAACGGTTAACGCAGCGAAGTACGCTCCTTCGGTCAGGGAAACCGAAAGATTAAGAGCGTAGCTCAATTTTTAAAAACGTCAGGAAAAACCATGGTTTGTTACCCACCAAAAATGAGGGGCAAAACATCCCTTTCAGACCGGGGATGGCTATTAAAGCAAGTAAGTTAAATATCATTAGCGCCTTAACCTTATCTGAAATAGCACGGCGTATCAATTTGCCGCAATAAAATATTGTCGCTTTTAATCAGGTGCGTTTCTCGCCTGCGTCTGACCGCTAGCATCGCCTGAGTCACTGACAAAGGGTGTCATTGAAAAGACTTTTTTTCGTCAAAAGCGAAAAATAATGTCACCGACAACTGTAAGGACATGCGTTATACTTGCCGCCTTTTTCGACAACCTGTCGGTTTTTGGCGGGCCTGATTGCCGCCGGTTCGCACTATTTGAGGAGAACACCATGTCACTGCCACACTGCCCTAAATGCAATTCTGAATATACCTACGAAGATAACGGTATGTTCATTTGCCCGGAATGCGCTTACGAATGGAACAACGCAGAACCTGCGCAAGAGAGCGATGAGCTGATCGTTAAAGATGCCAACGGCAATCTGCTGGCCGACGGCGATAACGTCACCGTCATTAAAGATCTGAAGGTTAAAGGCAGTTCGTCGATGCTGAAGATCGGCACCAAAGTAAAAGGCATCCGCCTGGTTGAAGGCGACCACAACATCGACTGCAAAATTGACGGTTTTGGCCCAATGAAGCTGAAATCCGAGTTCGTTAAAAAGAACTGATCCCTCTTTTGTCGGCCCGGCAAGCGACGCGACGCCGGGCGCTTTTGCCGGATGCGCTACGCTTATCCGGCCAACAAATACCGAACTACACTTAACGGGCTTCTCTTTACCTGAGGTAACGATTATGCCGTTAAGTCCCTACATCTCGTTCGCCGGTAACTGCGAAGAGGCTACCGCCTTCTATCAGCAGGCCGTCGGCGCTGAACTCCTCTATAAAATCACCTTCGGCGAAATGCCCAAAGACGACAATAGCGAAGAGGGCTGTCCGTCCGGCATGTCCTTCCCGGACTCCGCTATCGCCCACTCCAACGTCCGCATCGCCGGCAGCGACATCATGATGAGCGACGGTACGCTCAGCGGTAATGCCACCTACTCCGGCTTTACGCTGGTGCTCGACACCCAGGATGTCGCCGAAGGCAAGCGCTGGTTCGATAACCTGGCCGCAGGTGGCAACATTGACATGGCCTGGCAGGAGACCTTCTGGGCGCACGGCTTCGGCAAAGTGACCGATAAATACGGCGTACCCTGGATGATCAACGTCGTTAAACAGCCCTAATCCCGGCGGCGGGCGCTCGCGCTCGCCTGTCATCGCTTTCACGTCAACTCTTCAAATCCTTGCAACCAACACTTAACCTAAACGTCACATAGATCCGCCAGCATGAGGCCACATTTGAATCGAGGCCTCATCCATGCAAACCGTCATCCGCGTCGAGAAACTGAGCAAGACCTTCCATCACAATAAGGCCCTGCATGCCGTTGATCTGACCGTCCAGCAGGGCGAAATGGTAGCGCTGCTGGGGCCATCCGGTTCAGGTAAATCGACCCTTCTGCGCCACTTAAGCGGCCTTATCACCTGCGATAAAACATCAGACAGCCACGTGGAGCTGCTGGGCAACACCGTGCAGCGCGCGGGGCGTCTGGCGAGCGATATCCGTAAAAGCCGCGCGCAGACCGGCTACATCTTCCAGCAGTTCAACCTCGTGAACCGCCTGACGGTGCTGGAAAACGTGCTGATCGGCGCGCTCGGCAGCACCCCGTTCTGGCGCACCTGCCTGCGCTGGTTCTCCCCCGCGCAAAAACAGGAAGCGCTGCAGGCGCTGACCCGCGTCGGGATGGCCCACTTCGCCCACCAGCGCGTCTCCACCCTGTCCGGTGGACAACAGCAGCGCGTGGCGATTGCCCGGGCGCTGATGCAGAAAGCCAAAATCATTCTCGCCGATGAGCCGATTGCCTCGCTGGATCCCGAGTCGGCCCGCATCGTGATGGAAACCCTGCACGACATTAACCAGAAAGACGGCATCACCATCGTGGTGACGCTGCATCAGGTGGATTACGCCCTGCGCTACTGCGAGCGCATCGTCGCCCTGCGACAGGGGCATGTGTTCTTTGATGGTGCCAGCCATCAGTTTGATAACGACCGTTTTGACCATCTCTACCGCAGCATTACTCGCGTCGAAGAGAACGCGCAGGCTGCGTAACGAAACCCGAAAAGACCAGGCTGGCAAGTGAAAGAGCCTGGAACAATGTCAACGTGAGGAATATAGATGAGCTACAAAGCCGTTGCCGCGCTGGCCTTTACCAGCCTGTTCAGCCTCAGCACCCTGGTGAGCCCTGCGTTTGCACAGGAGCAAGAAAAGGCGCTGAACTTTGGCATCATTTCGACGGAATCACAGCAGAACCTGAAGCCGCAGTGGGAACCCTTCCTGAAAGACATGGAAAGCAAACTGGGGATCAAAGTGAACGCCTTCTTCGCCCCGGACTATGCGGGCATCATCCAGGGAATGCGCTTTAACAAAGTCGATATCGCCTGGTACGGCAACCTCTCGGCGATGGAAGCCGTGGATCGCGCTAACGGCCAGGTCTTTGCCCAGACGGTAGCCGCCGACGGCTCCCCGGGTTACTGGAGCGTGCTGATCGTCAACAAAGACAGCCCGATCAACAACCTCAACGACATGCTCGCCAAACGTAAAGACCTCACCTTTGGCAACGGCGACCCGAATTCCACTTCGGGCTACCTGGTCCCGGGTTATTACGTCTTCGCCAAAAACAACCTTTCCACCAGCGAATTCAAACGCACGGTCAACGCCGGGCATGAAACCAACGCCCTGGCCGTCGCCAACAAGCAGGTGGACGTTGCGACCAACAACACAGAAAACCTCGACAAGCTGAAAACCTCCGCCCCGGACAAGTTGAAAGAGCTGAAGGTGATCTGGAAATCGCCACTGATCCCGGGCGACCCGATTGTGTGGCGTAAAAACCTCTCCGAAAGCACCAAGGACAAGGTGTACGACTTCTTTATGAACTACGGCAAAACCGCCGAAGAGAAGACCGTACTGGAACGCCTGGGCTGGGCACCGTTCCGCGCCTCCAGCGACCTGCAACTGGTGCCGATTCGCCAGCTGGCGCTGTTCAAGCAGATCCAGGGCGTGAAAGAGAACAAGGGCCTGAAGGACGAAGAGAAGAGCAGCAAGATGTCTGAAATTCAGGCGCAGCTGGACGATCTCGACCGCCTGACCGCCGCGCTGGGCGCGATGACCAGCGTGAATAAAGCAGTGCAGTAACACGTTTACACCCCTCACCCTGCCCTCTCCCCCCAGGGGAGAGGGTAAAAAAGCTCCGGGCAGTCCTTTCTTCCTGTGGGCTGAGAGTAAAAAACTGCACCGGGCAGTCCCCTCTCCCCTGTGGGCTGAGGGTAAAAAAACCGCACCGTACAGTCCCCTCTCCCCTATGGGGAGAGGGTTAGGGTGAGGGGAAAGTACGCACGCTAATGCCTCTCCCCGGCCCTCTCCCACAAGGAGAGGAAGAACGCACAAAGGAGCCAACATGCAAACCATCACCGTCCCACCGCCGAAGCGCAGCTGGTTCTCGCTGATCAGCTGGGCCATCCTGCTGGCGGTCCTTGTTATCTCCTGGAAGGGGGCCGAAATGGCCCCGCTCACGTTGATTCAGGATTCCGGCAACATGGCGACCTTCGCCGCCGACTTCTTCCCGCCAGACTTTAGCCAGTGGCAGGACTACCTCGGCGAAATGGCCATCACCCTGCAAATCGCCGTCTGGGGAACCGCTCTGGCCGTGGTGCTCTCCATTCCCTTTGGCCTGATGAGCGCCGACAACATCGTGCCCTGGTGGATCTACCAGCCGGTGCGTCGCCTGATGGACGCCTGCCGCGCCATCAACGAAATGGTCTTTGCGATGCTGTTCGTCGTCGCCGTTGGTCTCGGGCCGTTCGCCGGGGTGCTGGCGCTGTTCATCCACACCACCGGCGTGCTCTCCAAGCTGCTCTCCGAGGCGGTGGAAGCCATTGAGCCAGGCCCGGTCGAAGGCATTCGCGCTACCGGGGCCAACAAGCTGGAGGAGATCCTCTACGGCGTCCTGCCGCAGGTGATGCCGCTGCTCATCTCCTACTCCCTCTACCGCTTTGAGTCCAACGTACGCTCCGCCACGGTGGTGGGCATGGTCGGCGCAGGCGGGATTGGCGTCACCCTGTGGGAAGCGATTCGCGGTTTCCAGTTCCAGCAAACCTGTGCCCTGATGGTGCTCATTATCATCACGGTCAGCCTGCTGGATTTCCTTTCTCAACGTTTGCGTAAGCACTTCATCTGAGAAGCGAGGCTTTGATTTGTATGCACTTATCCAGACATCCGACCAGTTACCCAACCCGCTGGCAAGAGATTGCGGCAAAACTCGAAGTGGAACTGCGCACCCATTACCGCTGCGGGGACTACCTCCCCGCCGAGCAGCAGCTGGCCGACCGCTATGAAGTGAACCGTCACACCCTACGCCGCGCTATCGATCAGCTGGTCGAGCGCGGCTGGGTGCAGCGTCGGCAGGGGGTAGGCGTGCTGGTGCTGATGCGCCCGTTCGACTACCCGCTCAACGCCCAGGCACGCTTCAGCCAGAACCTGCTGGATCAGGGCAGTCACCCCACCAGCGAAAAATTGCTCTCGGTGCTGCGTCCGGCCTCCAGCCACGTCGCCGATGCGCTAGGGATCAAGGAGGGCGATAACGTGATCCACCTGCGCACCCTGCGCCGGGTGAACGGCGTGGCGGTATGCCAGATCGACCACTACTTCGCGGATATGGCCCTCTGGCCGGTGCTGCAAAACTTCTCCAGCGGCTCGCTGCACGACTTTCTGTTCGAGGCCACCGGTATCGCCCTGAAACGCACCCAGACGCGCATCAGCGCCCGCCGCGCGCAGGCCAAAGAGAGCAAGGTGCTGGAAATTCCTAACATGGCCCCCCTGCTCTGCGTGCGCACCCTTAACCACCGTGACGGCGAAATCGACGCGACGGAGTACTCCGTCAGCCTGACCCGCGCCGACATGATTGAATTCACCATGGAGCACTGAATGCATTTCGATACCTCCACCCGCCAGCACTGGATGGCCGTGCTGGCCCACAGCCAGCCTGCGGCGTTACAGGCCCGTCTTTCGGCGCTCAACCTGACGCCGGACTACGAACTCATCCGCGCCCCGGAAATCGGGCTGGTGCAGATCCAGGCGCGGATGGGCGGCACCGGAGCGCGCTACTTTGCCGGTGACGCCACCCTGACCCGTGCCGTGGTGCGCCTCGCCAGCGGCACGCTCGGCTACAGCTATTTGCTCGGGCGCAACAAACCGCATGCCGAGCAGTGCGCTGTTGTGGATGCCCTGTTGCAGGAAGCGCCTCACTTCCAGACCTTGATGGAAACCCTTATTGCCCCGCTGGAAGCCGACCGCGCCGCACGCCTTGCCGCGCGTCAGGCCGAGGTGAACACCAGTCGGGTCGACTTCTTTACGCTCGTTCGCGGAGACAACGCATGACCCTTCAACCCGCTTTTACCCTTGCAGTGCAGGATGCCCAACACAGTTTTCGCCGTCTGCTGAAAGCGATGAGCGAACCGGGGGTGATTGTCTCCCTGCACCAGTTAAAACACGGCTGGCAGCCGCTGAACCTCGCCACCACCAGCGTGCTGCTGACGCTGGCCGACAACGACACCCCGGTCTGGCTGTCGGGCGCGGTAAGTAACGATATCGTCAGCTCGAACCTGCGTTTTCACACCAGCGCCCCGCTGGTGGATCAACCCCAGCTGGCGGTATTCGCCGTCGCCGACGAGCAGATCGGCCACGAGCAGCTTAACGCCCTGAGCGAAGGCAGTGCCGTGGCACCGGAGACCAGCGCCACCCTGATTTTGCAGGTGCCGAGCCTGAGCGGTGGCCGCATGCTGCGCCTGACCGGAGCCGGGATCGCCGAGGAGCGGATGGTCGCCCCGCAATTGCCGGAGTGCATTATTCATGAGCTGACCGAGCGCCCGCACCCGTTCCCGCTGGGGATCGACCTGCTGTTGACCTGCGGCGAACGTCTGCTGGCGATCCCACGAACCACCCATGTGGAGGTGTGCTGATGTACGTTGCCGTCAAAGGGGGCGAGAAGGCGATCGCCGCCGCCCATGCCTTGCAGGAACACAGACGCCGGGGTGATGAGCAGCTTCCCGAGCTGAGCGTCGCCCAGATAGAACAGCAGCTCAACCTTGCCGTCGACCGGGTCATGACCGAAGGCGGCATTGCCGACCGCGAGCTGGCGGCGCTGGCGCTGAAACAGGCCAGCGGCGATAACGTCGAAGCCATCTTCCTGCTGCGCGCCTACCGCACCACGCTGGCAAAGCTGGCGGTCAGTGAGCCGCTGAATACGGCGGATATGCGCCTCGAGCGGCGCATTTCGGCAGTGTATAAAGATATCCCTGGTGGACAGCTGCTCGGCCCCACCTACGACTACACCCACCGCCTGCTCGATTTCACCCTGCTGGCGAATGGCGAAGCCCCGCAGTTGAACAGCAGCGAGGCGCAATCCTCCCCCTCCCCGCACGTCTTTAGCCTGCTGGCAAACCAGGGGCTGGCGAAAGCGGAGGAAGATCGCGGCGGCGAGCCGGACGACATCACCCGCACCCCGCCGGTCTATCCCTGCTCGCGGGCCTCGCGCCTGCAACAGTTAATGCGCGGTGACGAGGGCTATCTGCTGGCGCTGGCCTACTCCACCCAACGCGGCTACGGGCGTAACCATCCGTTCGCCGGTGAAATTCGCAGCGGCTATATCAATGTGGAGATTGTGCCGGAAGAGCTGGGATTTGCAGTGAACGTCGGTGAACTGCTGATGACTGAATGCGAAATGGTGAATGGCTTTATTGCCCCTGAGGAGGAGCCGCCGCACTTCACCCGCGGCTACGGGCTGGTATTCGGCATGGGCGAGCGCAAGGCCATGGCCATGGCGCTGGTGGATCGCGCCCTCCAGGCCCCGGACTATGACGAGAACATCAGCGGCCCGGCGCAGGACGAAGAGTTTGTGCTGGCCCACGCGGATAATGTGGAGGCCGCCGGGTTTGTCTCGCACCTCAAGCTGCCGCATTACGTCGATTTCCAGGCTGAACTGGAGCTACTGAAACGTCTGCAACGGGAGCGCAAAAATGGCTAACCTCAGCGGCTATAACTTTGCTTATCTGGATGAACAAACCAAACGCATGATCCGCCGCGCCATCCTCAAAGCGGTGGCCATTCCTGGCTATCAGGTGCCGTTCGGCGGGCGTGAAATGCCGATGCCTTACGGCTGGGGCACCGGCGGTATTCAGATCACCGCCAGCGTGATTGGCGAAGCGGACGTGCTGAAGGTCATCGACCAGGGCGCCGACGACACCACCAATGCGGTGTCGATCCGCCAGTTCTTCCAGCGCGTTACCGGGGTGAACACCACCGAGCGCACCGAAGACGCCACCCTGATCCAGACCCGCCACCGCATCCCGGAAACCCCACTCACCGAAGATCAGATTTTGATTTTCCAGGTTCCGATCCCCGAGCCGCTGCGCTTTATCGAGCCGCGGGAAACCGAAACCCGCACCATGCACGCCCTGGAAGAGTATGGCGTAATGCAGGTGAAGCTTTACGAAGACATCGCCCGCTTCGGCCATATCGCCACGACCTACGCCTACCCGGTGAAGGTCAACGGTCGCTACGTGATGGACCCCTCCCCGATCCCGAAATTCGATAACCCGAAGATGGACATGATGCCCGCATTGCAGCTGTTCGGGGCCGGACGCGAGAAGCGTATTTACGCCGTGCCGCCCTACACCCGGGTCGAGAGCCTCGACTTCGATGACCACCCGTTTACGGTGCAGGAGTGGGACGAGCCGTGCGCCATCTGCGGATCGAAACACAGCTATCTCGATGAAGTGGTACTGGATGACACGGGCAAGCGGATGTTTGTTTGTTCCGACACGGATTACTGCCGCCAACAGAGCGAGGCCCTCAGTCAATGAAACCGTTGCTTTCGGTCAATAACCTGACCCACCTCTATGCGCCGGGCAAAGGCTTCAGCGGCGTGTCGTTCGACCTGTGGCCGGGCGAAGTGCTGGGGATTGTCGGCGAGTCCGGGTCCGGCAAAACCACCCTGCTGAAGGCGATCTCCGCGCGTCTGGCCCCGCAGAACGGCGAGATTTTGTATGAAGACCAGTCGCTGTATGGCATGAGCGAGGCCGACCGCCGCCGCCTGCTGCGCACCGAGTGGGGAGTGGTGCATCAGCACCCGATGGATGGCCTGCGCCGTCAGGTGTCGGCGGGGGGCAATATCGGTGAAAGGCTGATGGCGACCGGCGCGCGACACTACGGCAACATCCGCGCCACCGCCCAGCACTGGCTGGAAGAGGTGGAAATTCCGGCCTCGCGCATCGATGACCTGCCGACCACCTTCTCCGGGGGGATGCAGCAGCGGCTGCAGATTGCCCGCAACCTGGTCACGCATCCGAAGCTGGTGTTTATGGATGAACCCACCGGTGGGCTGGACGTGTCTGTTCAGGCGCGTTTGCTGGATCTGCTGCGCGGTCTGGTGGTGGAACTGAACCTGGCCGTGGTGATTGTCACCCACGATTTAGGCGTTGCCCGCCTGCTGGCAGACCGCCTGCTGGTGATGAAGAGCGGCGAGGTGGTGGAAAGTGGGCTAACCGACCGCGTGCTCGACGATCCCCATCATCCGTACACCCAGCTGCTGGTGTCATCGGTATTGCAGAACTGATTTTTGCCGGGTGGCGGCTGTGGCTTACCCGGCAATCGGACCCAGGAACCTATTATGATCCGCGTAGAAAACGTCAGTAAAACCTTTGTGCTCCACCAGCAAAACGGCGTCCGCCTGCCGGTGCTGCAAAATGCCTCTCTGGAGGTCAACAATGGCGAATGCGTGGTGCTGCACGGCCACTCCGGCAGTGGAAAATCCACGCTGCTGCGCTCCCTGTACGCCAACTATCTGCCTGACGAAGGGCACATTCATGTCCGTCACGGCGATGAATGGGTGGATCTGGTGCAGGCCCCGGCGCGCAAGGTGCGGGACGTCAGGCGCACCACCATCGGCTGGGTGAGCCAGTTTTTACGGGTCATCCCGCGCGTCCCGGCGCTCGAGGTAGTGATGCAGCCATTGCTGGATCTTGGCGTACCGCGCGAGACCTGCGCCGCCAAAGCCGCCAGCCTGCTGACGCGCCTCAACGTACCGGAGCGCCTGTGGCATCTCGCCCCTTCGACCTTTTCCGGCGGCGAGCAGCAGCGGGTAAACATCGCCCGCGGCTTTATCGTCGACTACCCGATTTTACTGCTCGATGAACCGACCGCCTCGCTGGATGCGAAAAACAGCGCGGCAGTCATTGAATTGATCGAAGAGGCCAAAGCGCGCGGCGCGGCGATCGTCGGGATCTTCCACGACGATGCAGTGCGGGATCGCGTGGCGGATCGACTGCACCCGATGGGGATCACCGCATGATCGTAAACAACGTAAAACTGGTGCTGGAAAACGAGGTCGTTGACGGCTCCATCGAGGTTCAGGACGGCGTCATTCGCGCCTTCGCCGAAACCCCGAGCCGCTCGCCACAGGCGATGGACGGCGAAGGCGGCTGGCTACTGCCGGGGCTGATTGAGCTGCACACCGACAACATGGACAAATTCTTCACCCCGCGGCCAAAGGTGGACTGGCCGGCCCACTCGGCAATGAGTAGCCACGACGGGATGATGGTCGCCAGCGGGATCACCACCGTGCTGGACGCGGTGGCGATTGGGGACGTGCGCGACGGCGGCGACCGACTGGAGAATCTGGAGAAGATGATCAACGCTGTGGAAGAGACGCAAAAACGCGGCCTCAACCGCGCCGAGCATCGTCTGCATCTGCGCTGCGAGCTGCCCCATCACACCACCCTGCCGCTGTTCGAGAAGCTGGTTGGCCGCGAGCCGGTGACCCTGGTGTCGCTGATGGATCACTCCCCCGGCCAGCGCCAGTTCGCCAATATCGAAAAGTACCGCGAATATTATCAGGGAAAATACTCTCTCAATGACGAGCAGATGGCGCGCTACGAAGAGGAGCAGCTTCAGCTTGCCGCCCGCTGGTCGCAGCCCAATCGCCAGGCCATTGCCGCGCTGTGCCGGGAGCGACACATCGCCCTGGCCAGCCACGACGATGCCACGGCGGATCATGTGCTGGAGTCGCACCAGCTCGGCAGCGTGATCGCCGAATTCCCCACCACCTTTGAGGCCGCAGAAGCGTCCCGCCAGCACGGGATGAACGTCCTGATGGGTGCCCCTAACATCGTGCGCGGCGGATCGCACTCCGGCAACGTGGCGGCCAGTTCGCTGGCATCGCTCGGGCTGCTGGACATTCTCTCCTCCGATTACTATCCCGCCAGCCTGCTGGATGCGGCGTTCCGGGTGGCTGACGATACTGGCAACGGCTTTACCCTGCCGCAGGCGATCCGTCTGGTGACAAAAAACCCGGCGCAGGCTCTGAACCTGCACGATCGCGGGGTGATTGGTGAAGGCAAACGCGCGGACCTGGTGCTGGCGCACCGCAAAGGCGAGCATATTCATATCGACCACGTCTGGCGTCAGGGAAAACGGGTGTTCTGATGGGAAGAGTGATCTGGTTAATGGGGCCGTCCGGCTCCGGTAAAGACAGTCTGCTGGCAGCGTTGCGCCAGCAGACACACCCGCAGCTGCTGGTGGCGCATCGCTACATTACCCGCCCCGCCAGCGCGGGGAGTGAAAACCACATCGCCCTTAGCGAGCCAGAGTTTTTTACCCGCGCCGGGCAGCAACTGTTTGCCCTGAGCTGGCACGCTAACGGCTATTATTATGGGGTGGGCCTGGAGATCGACCTGTGGCTACACGCGGGGTTTGATGTGGTCGTAAACGGTTCGCGCGCGCATCTTCCACAGGCTCAGGCGCGTTATGCCGGGGCGCTGCTGCCCGTCTGCCTGCAGGTGTCGCCAGACATTCTGCGCCAGCGCCTGCAACGCCGTGGCCGGGAGAACGCCAGAGAGATCGACCTGCGGCTGGAGCGCGCCGCGCGCTACACTCCGTCCCACTGCCCTGTCCTGAATAACGACGGCAGTTTGCTTCAGTCCGTCGATAACTTTCTTTCACTGATCCACCAGAAGGAGAAAAACCATGCCTGAGTGTGAGTTGCGTCCCGCCACTGCGGAGGACGTTGACGCGGTATACGGCCTGATTTGCGAACTAAAACAGGCCGAGCTGGACAGATCGGCTTTTCACGCCGGTTTTGCGGCCAACCTGCTGGATCACAACATGCGTTACCAGTTGGCCGAACAGAATGGACACATTATCGGCATGATCGGCCTGCATATGCAGTTTCATCTGCATCATGCCAACTGGATCGGCGAAATTCAGGAGTTGGTCGTCATGCCGCAGGCGCGGGGACTGAGGGTGGGTAGCCAGCTGCTGGCCTGGGCCGAGGAATTTGCGCGCCAGGCTGGCGCAGAGATGACGGAGCTTTCCACCAGCGTAAAGCGCCTCGACGCGCATCGCTTTTACCTTCGTGAAGGGTACACACAGAGCCATTTTCGCTTCACCAAACCGCTGTAAGGGGGCGCTATGAGTCTGACCATTACGTTAACAGGCACCGGCGGTGCCCAACTGGTGCCCGCTTTTGGCTGCGACTGTCCGGCCTGCCGTCGGGCGCGTTTGCAGGACGACTATCGTCGCCGTCCCTGTAGCGCGGTGGTCAAATTCAACGACGCGATTACGCTGCTGGATGCGGGGATCCCCCACCTGATGGACGACTGGCCCGCGGGCAGTTTTCAGCAGTTTTTGCTCACTCACTACCATATGGATCATGTCCAGGGGCTGTTCCCGCTGCGCTGGGGCGTGGGCGCGACCATCCCGGTATACGGCCCGCCCGACGAGGCGGGCTGCGACGATCTGTTTAAGCATCCCGGCATCCTCGACTTTAGCCATACGCTGGAGCCATTTGTGGTGTTTGAACTCCAGGGCCTGCGGGTGACGCCGCTGCCGCTTAACCATTCGAAGCTGACGTTTGGCTACCTGCTGGAGAGCGCCTACAGTCGGGTGGCCTGGCTTTCTGATACCGCCGGGCTGCCAGAGAAAACGGTGAAGTTTTTAGTTAACAACCATCCTCAGGTGATGGTGATTGACTGCAGCCACGAGCCGCGGGACGAGACGCCGCGCAACCATTGTGATTTGAATACCGTTGTTGCGTTGAACGCGGTGATCGGGTGTCCACAGGTGATCCTGACCCATATCAGCCATCAGTTTGACGTGTGGATGATGGATAACCCACTGCCAGAGGGAATCGAGGCGGGGTATGACGGGATGACGTTAGTGCTGGACTAACTTTTTCCCTCTCCCTGCGGACTGAGGGATCCCCAGTAATTTTCCCTTACAGCAATGAAATAATCACAATATTTTAAACAACTTACAGCGACTCCCCTGTCCGGCTGAAAATCGACGAAGCGTTTCCGGAAGGCCGGGGCGAGGCGCAGGGACGCGCCGAGAGGGCATAGCCTGCAGGGATGCAGGCTGGTGCCCGACCCGAAAGCCTGGAGGAATAAGCTGAGTGAACCGCGACGCGGCGATTTTCTTTGCCGGGAGCCGGGATTGTGAAGGGGGCGGCGGCGAGCCCTCTTCACACGTTCACGGGTGACGCGGCTGGCAGAGAAGTGCAGAACCTAAGGTGAACGGAACCGCCACCTGAGTCGCATGTTCCCCTCACCCCAACCCTCTCCCCAAAGGGGAGAGGGAGCCGATCGTGCCCATTTTTATGGGGGATCCCTCAGCCCAACCCTTTCCCCAAAGGGGACAGGGAGCCACATTCACGGGTGACGCGGCTGGCAGAGAAGTGCAGAACCTAAGGTGAACGGAACCGCCACCTGAGCCGCATGTTCCCCTCACCCCAACCCTCTCCCCAAAGGGGAGAGGGAGCCGACCGTGCCAGTATCTGGAGAGGGAGCCGACCGTGCCAGTATCAGGAGCGGGAGCTGACCGTGCCAGTATCAGGAGAGGGAGCCGACCGTGCCAGTATCAGGAGAGGGGGCCGACCGTGCCAGTATCAGGAGAGGGGGCCGACCGTGCCAGTATCAGGAGCGGGAGCTGACCGTGCCAGTATCAGGAGAGGGGCCCGACCGAGCCTATTTTTTGTGGGGAGCCCTCAGCCCAGCGGGAGAGGGCCGGAGTCAGGGCATCAGGCCACACGTACTTAACGATCGTAATCATCCTCTAACCGCCGTTCGTCATCTTCCAGGCGACGCCGGTCTTCATCCAACTGGCGCTGCCGCTCATCCAGACGCTGACGCCGGTCCTCAAGCTGTCTGCGGCGATCGTCATACTGTCGGCTGTCGCTTTGACGCCGCTGATCGTATCGGTCATCGTCATCATTGTTGCGGCTGCTGTTAGGATTATAAGCGTCGTTGATCGCCTGCTGAATATTGCCAATCGCCTCATCTACGATGTCGGCATGCGCCAGCTGGCTGGTTAAAGAGAGCAGACCAAATAACAGAGCGGTGGAGTAACGTTTCATAAAGCCAGTCTCACAGCGGTTGAGCTGGCTTTACGGTAATGAACGGCAGGTATCGCGAGTAGCGGAGGAATCTCAAATTCTGACCGCTTTTTGCAGCGCCTGCGCCAGTTGCTCACGGGTAAAGGGTTTACGTAACAGCGCCACGTCCGGCAGTTGCGGGTTGTGCGCAGGACGCAGATCCTGGCCGCTGATGAGCAGCACCGGCAGATGCGGGAAATGCTGGCGCACATGCTGAATCACCTCGGCGCCGCTCAGATTGCCGGGCAGCATTAAATCGCTGATAAACATCTCAATATCCGCAGAGGCATTCAGCATCTGCAGCGCCTGCTCGCCGGTCTCGGCCTCCAGCGTCAGATAGCCCAACTGGTGCAGCTGTTCGCACAGCGTCTGACGGACGTCGGGTTGATCGTCCAGCACCAGCACCAACCGGTCGCCTGGCGGCAAGGCGGTGGTTGCCCCGGCTTCCGGCGCGGGTAGCGCCTGCAGGGTGGCGCGCGGCAGATGCAGCCGCACGGTGGTGCCCTGCCCCGGCGCGCTTTCGATCTCTACCCGCCCGCCGGACTGGCGCACAAAGCCGTAGACCATCGACAGCCCCAGCCCGCTGCCGCTCCCGGTCTGTTTGGTGGTGAAGAACGGTTCAAAGACCCGGGACTTTATCTCCTGCGACATCCCGCTGCCGTGGTCGATCACCTCCAGCGCCACCATGTCCTGCCTGCGCCCGTCGCTGCGGGTCACGCGCTGGTTCCAGGTACGGATTTTGATCGTCCCACTTTGCCCTTCCATTGCATCGCGGGCGTTCATGACCAGGTTAATGATGGCGTTTTCCAGCTGGCTGACGTCAATCCACGCGGACCATGCCGGGGTTTGCGCTTCGATATCCAGCACAATCGTTGCAGGCAGGGAGTGGCGCATCAGCTCGGCCAGGTTTTCCAGCAGGGGCTTCATCTCCACCGCGTGCGGGTTCAGGGACTGCTTGCGGGAAAACGCCAGCAGACGCTGGGTCAACAGCGCTCCGCGTTCGGCGGCCTTCAGCGCGCGGCCGATGCGCGGGGCATCCGGCGAATGGGGATCGGCCAGCTCCAGGCTACCGATGATCACCGCCAGCAGGTTGTTGAAATCATGCGCCAGCCCGCCCGTCAACTGCCCGACGGCCTTCATCTTCTGGCTGTGCAGCAGCGCTTCTTCCAGCCCCTGACGTTCGAGGCGATCCACCTCCATCTGCGAGGTTTTTTCTTTCAGCAGCCGGGTGGTGTGCTCCAGCGAGGCGGTATTACGGGCAAAGACGTTAAATGCCCGGGCCAGTTCGCCCAGCTCATCCCGGCGTTGTAGCGCAGGCACCGAGACATCCTGTTCGCCGTGGGCCAGCCGCGACATCGCCCGGGAGATGGCGGTCAGGTTGGTGCCCAGGTTGCGGTAGATATACCAGCAGGCAAAGGCGGTGATGATCAGCGCCAGCACGGCAGATACCGTGATAAAGACGCTGATCGAGCGCAGCTCCTGATGGCTCTCGGCGGTGCGCTGCCGGGAGGCCTGTGCCACCTGCTCCACATACTGATTGATATCGCTGTTTAAGATCGCCACCAGCGCCTTGATGTGGAACATATACCAGCTGATCGCCAGATCGCTCTCTTCCAGCTGCCCGGAGAGCGGGCCGAGCTTGTTCAGCTCGGCGTTGAAATCGGGCAGTACGAAGCTTACCGCTGGCTGTATGGCCTGGCGGGGCAGCATCGCCGTTACCGTATCCAGCTGCTGAATAGTCGCGCGCGGCGAGGGGGTCTCGATGGCGGCGGCAATCAGCCGGTCCATCTCACTGAGCAGCCGGGCGTCAGGCAGGTTACTGGCGTAGCGGCGGTTAATGTCCTGCAGATGGCGAAGATAGCTCTGGCTCTGGTAGAGCGAACTGAGGAGGGCGTTACGCTCCAGGTGGCGTCGCTGCCCGCGCTCCAGCATGCCGGTTACGCTTTGCTGTAACGCATTGCTGCGCTGGATGATCCGCTTCACCAGGGCTGGCTCCTGCTGCGCCAGCGGCGCATCGGCCAACTGCTCCAGCGCGTGAACCAGTGCCGTCTGGGTCTGTTTCAGGCGGTTGGCTTCGTCTTTATACTCCAGCGCCCCTACCACCTGGGATAGCCTGACTGCTGCCGTCGCCACGTTGGCGGTTTCACGCGCCAGGTTCATGCTGCCGGTCATGTCGTCCAGCGTCTGACGCTGCACTTGCTCCTGGATATGGCTGGCATGGCGGAAGCCCAGCACCGCCACGCCGCTGACCATTAAGGTTACCGCCACCACCAGCAGATTAAAGATCAGCAGGCGACCACGGGCGCTGGCGAAGAAGGGGGGACGGCGTGAGGGCATTTATGTCAGCTCCTGTGCGGTTTGAGGCTCTTACCCCTCACCCTAACCCTCTCCCCAAAGGGGAGAGGGAACAGTGACTCCCCGCCAAAGGGAACAGGGAACAGTTAACCCCTTCCACAAAGGAGAGAGGGAACAGTTACACCTTTCCACAAAGGAGAAAGGGAACAGCCCCCCTTTTCCCAAAGGCCAGAGGGGACCGTACACCCTTTCCCCAAAGGGGAAAGGGAACCGTTACTCCCTCTCCCCTTTGGGGAGAGGGCCGGGGTGAGGGGAGAAAGCGATTCAGTGGCGTAACTGTGATCCACATTAACTATTCATAACTATGACAAATATGAACGACTTCTGACATTTTGCATTTACCGGGATGTGATGAAGTGCGGATATCGAACGTCACAGGAGATCCGCCATGAGCAGAACCCCGGTTTTAGAGATGCGCAACATTGCCAAAACCTTTGGCAGCTTTCATGCGCTGAAGGGTGTGGATCTGACGGTCTACCCCGGCGAGATCCACGCCTTAATGGGCGAAAATGGCGCCGGAAAAAGCACGCTGATGAAGATCCTCGCCGGGGCCTACATCGCCACCAGCGGCGAGATCCTGATCGACGGCAAGCCATTTAACATCAAAGGCCCGAAAGATGCCCTGGCGGCTGGTATCACCCTGATCTATCAGGAGATGCAGCTCGCCCCTAACCTCACCGTGGCAGAGAACATTTTCCTTGGCAGCGAGCTGTCACGCGGCGGGCTGGTGCAGCGCAAAGAGATGGCAGCCCAGGCGCAGGCGGTAATCGATCGTCTTGGCGCCCATTTCAAAGCCACCGACCTGGTGATGAAGCTGACCATCGCCGAGCAGCAGCAGGTGGAAATTGCCCGCGCGCTGCACCGCAACAGCCGCATTCTGGTGATGGATGAACCCACCGCCGCCCTCTCCTCACGCGAGACCCACCGTCTGTTCGAGCTGATTTTGCGCCTGCGCGACGAAGGGATGGCGATCATCTATATCAGCCACCGCATGGCCGAAGTCTATGAGTTATCCGACCGGGTTAGCGTGCTGCGCGATGGGCAATACGTCGGCAGTCTGACCCGCGACAAGCTCAACGCCTCTGAACTGGTGCGGATGATGGTCGGGCGGCCGCTGAGCGATCTGTTCAACAAAGAGCGCGATATCCCGCTCGGCAGCCCGCGCCTGAACGTCCACCACCTGACCGACGGCGGCAAAGTGCAGCCCTGCAGCCTGCAGGTGCGCTCCGGCGAAATCGTTGGCCTTGCCGGGCTGGTGGGTGCCGGACGTTCCGAACTGGCGCAGCTGATTTTCGGTGTGCGCAAGGCCACGGGCGGAATGATTGAGGTGGATGGCGAGCCGGTGGTGATCCACTCCCCGCGCGCCGCCATCGATCACGGGATTGGCTTCTTAACCGAGAACCGCAAGGAGCAGGGGCTGTTTCTGGAACTGGCGGCACAGGAGAACATCACCATGGCGACGCTTGAGCGCGACGCCACCTTCGGCATGCTGAATCGCAAAAAAGCGCAGTCCATCTCCGATGACGCCATCGCCCTGCTCAATATTCGCGTCCCGCATTCCCAGGTGCGGGCAGGCGGTCTCTCCGGCGGCAACCAACAAAAGCTGCTCATCTCCCGCTGGGTGGCGATCAGCCCACGCATTCTGATCCTCGACGAGCCGACCCGCGGCGTGGACGTGGGCGCCAAAAGCGAGATCTACCGGATCATGAACCAGATGGCGCGCAAAGGGGTGGCGATCCTGATGATCTCCAGCGAACTGCCGGAAGTGGTCGGCATGAGCGATCGCGTGTATGTCATGCGCGAAGGGAGCATTGCCGGTGAACTCCATCGGGCCGATATCACACAAGAAAACATCATGACGCTGGCGACCGGCGTTAACGACTCTCATCATCGGGCGGTATAACCATGACGCAACCAAACACTCCGCAACAGGTGGCCAAAGCGGCCTCCGCCAAAAAAATGCTGATGGGCGATCTGATGCAAACCATCGGTATCCTGCCGATATTGATCCTGATTGTCGCGGTATTTGGCTTTATCGCGCCAAACTTCTTTACCGAAAGCAACCTGCTGAACATTACCCGCCAGGCGTCGATCAACATCGTGCTGGCGGCGGGGATGACCTTCATTATTTTGACCGGCGGTATCGACCTCTCGGTCGGCTCGATTCTGGGCACCACCGCGGTGGCGGCGATGGTGGTCTCGCTGATGCCGGAGTTGTCCATGCTCTCGGTGCCAGCGGCGTTGATGCTCGGGCTGGTGCTCGGCACCTTTAACGGGGCGCTGGTGGCCTTTGCCGGGCTACCGCCCTTTATCGTCACGCTCGGCACCTATACGGCCCTGCGCGGCGCGGCTTACCTGCTGGCCGACGGCACCACGGTGATCAACTCCAGCATCAGTTTTGAATGGATCGGCAATAACTATCTCGGGCCGGTGCCATGGCTGGTGGTGATTGCCCTCGCGGTGATCGCGGTCTGCTGGTTCATCCTGCGCCGCACCACGCTCGGGGTTCATATCTACGCGGTAGGCGGCAACATGCAGGCCGCGCGCTTAACGGGCATCAAAGTCTGGCTGGTGCTGCTGTTTGTCTACGGCATGAGCGGCCTGCTCTCGGGTCTCGGCGGGGTGATGAGCGCCTCGCGGCTGTACAGCGCCAACGGCAACCTCGGCACCGGCTATGAGCTGGACGCCATCGCGGCGGTGATCCTCGGCGGCACCAGCTTTGTCGGCGGGATCGGCACCATCACCGGCACGCTGGTAGGCGCGCTGATTATCGCCACCCTTAACAACGGCATGACGCTGATGGGCGTCTCCTATTTCTGGCAACTGGTGATCAAAGGGGCGGTGATCATCATTGCGGTGCTGATCGACAAATACCGTACCCGACACCATCAAAGTGCATAACAACAATATTTCCCTGAATCATTCTGGTCGCAGGGAGGCGGCAAGTGTATGAATCCCGATGCGCTGACTGTCGTCAGTGATTCGGGTGAATGCGCGCAGCCAACGCATCTGCGGCCAGAAGGATGACGGGAAAACCCTACGTGAGGAATACAGCATGAGATTAAAGCCATTAGTTACCGCGCTCTGTGCTGGCGCACTGCTTGCAGCAAGTCCGTTTGTCCAGGCCAAAGAGCTGAAGTCCATCGGCGTGACGGTGGGCGATCTGGCCAACCCGTTCTTTGTGCAGATCACCAAAGGCGCGGAGCTGGAAGCGCGCAAACTGGCGGGGGATAACGTGAAAGTGACGCTGGTGTCCAGCGGCTACGATCTCGGCCAGCAGGTTTCTCAGATTGATAACTTTATCGCCGCGAAGGTCGATATGATCATCCTTAACGCCGCAGATTCAAAAGGGATCGGCCCGGCGGTGAAGCGCGCGAAAGACGCCGGGATCGTGGTGGTGGCGGTTGACGTCGCGGCAGAGGGTGCCGATGCGACCATTACCTCTAACAACACCCAGGCCGGTGAGATGGCCTGTAAGCTGATCACCGACCGCCTGAAAGGCAAAGGCAACGTGGTGATCATCAACGGACCGCCGGTCTCTGCGGTCCAAAACCGCGTGGAAGGTTGCCAGACTGAATTCAAGCGCCACCCGGATATCAAAGTGCTCTCCTGGAACCAGAACGCCAAAGGCAGCCGTGACGGTGGACTGGAGGTGATGACCTCCCTGCTGGCCGCCAATCCGAAGATCGACGGCGTGTTTGCCATTAACGATCCGACCGCGATCGGTGCCGATCTGGCAGCAAAACAGGCGCAACGTAATGAGTTCTTTATTGTGGGCGTCGATGGTTCGCCGGATGCCGAAGAGGCGCTGAAGCGCGAAAACTCCCTGTTTATCGCCACCCCGGCGCAAGATCCGCAGGTCATGGCGGCGAAAGCGGTTGAGATCGGCTATGACATATTACAGGGCAAACCCGCGCCGAAAGAGCCTGTGCTGATCCCGGTGACGATGATCGATAAGAGCAACGTCGGCAATTATAAAGGCTGGACGGTTAAGTAAGCCTTGTGCGGCCTGATGCCCCTCACCCCGGCCCTCTCTCGTATGGGGAGAGGGTGTTCAGATTCCCTCTCTCGTATGGGGGGAGGGTGTTCAGATTCCCTCTCTTGTATGGGGAGAGGATGTTCAGATTCCCTCTCCCCTATGGGGAGAGGGTTAGGGTGAGGGGTAATATTTGCACATCACTCAAGGAGTCATTATGAAACGCTCCGAAATTAACGAGATCCTTGGCCACACACGACAGTTTTTCTCAATGCACGATGTGCATTTACCCCCCTTTGCCAGCTTCCCGCCTGGCCGCTGGCAACAGCTTGACGCCGACGCCTGGCAAGAAGTGTTCGATCTGCGGCTCGGCTGGGATGTGACTGCCTTCGGCGGCGATAACTTTGCGGCACAGGGCTTAACTCTCTTTGCCCTGCGCAACGGCTCTCCCGGCGGCAAACCCTGGAACAAATGCTATGCCGAGAAGATCATGCACGTGCGTGAGGGCCAGGTGACGCCGCTGCATTTTCACTGGCGCAAACGCGAAGACATCATCAACCGCGGCGGCGGGAACCTGATTGTTGAGCTTTGGAATGCCGATGAGGATGAACAGAAAGAGGCTGGCGATATCAAGGTCGCCATTGATGGATGCCAGCAGACCCACGTGGCGGGCAGCCATATCCGCCTCGCACCGGGGGAGAGCATCTGCCTGCCGCCCGGCATATACCACAGCTTCTGGGGTGAAAAGGGCTTTGGTGATGTGCTGGTGGGCGAAGTCTCGTCAGTCAATGACGACGAGACGGACAACCATTTCCTGCACCCTACCGCCCGCTATAACAATATCGATGAAGACGAACCGGCCGTGCTGGTCCTGTGCAATGAATACAGCCTGTTTCGCCTGTAAGGAGTGAATCATGCCGCTTATCTCTCTCGCCGACGGGCTGGCGCACGCCCGCGAACACCGTTACGCACTGGGGGCGTTTAACGTCCTCGACTCTCACTTTCTGCGGGCACTGTTTGCCGCGGCTCGCCAGGAGAATTCGCCTTTTATCATCAACATTGCCGAAGTGCATTTTAAGTATGTGTCGCTCGATTCACTGGTGGAGGCGGTGAAATTCGAAGCCGCCCGGCATGATATTCCGGTGGTGCTGAATCTCGATCACGGCCTGCATTTCGAGGCGGTGGTGCGGGCGCTGCGTTTAGGCTTTAGCTCCGTGATGTTTGACGGTTCCACCCTGAGCTACGAAGAGAACATCCGCCAGACGCGGGAAGTGGTGAAGATGTGCCACGCGGTGGGCGTATCGGTGGAGGCGGAGCTCGGTGCCGTCGGTGGCGATGAGGGCGGCGCCCTGTATGGTCATGCCGACGAAGCGCTTTTTACCGATCCGCTGCGGGCGCGGGAGTTTGTCGATCAGACCGGCATCGATGCGCTGGCGGTGGCGATTGGCAATGCTCACGGCAAGTACAAGGGCGAGCCGAAGCTCGATTTTTCCCGTCTTGATGCCATCCGGCAGCAAACCGGCCTGCCGCTGGTGCTGCACGGCGGGTCCGGGATCAGCGACGCCGATTTCCGTCGCGCCATTGAACTCGGGATCCACAAAATTAACTTCTACACCGGCATGTCGCAGGCGGCGCTGGCGGCGGTGGAACAGCGGATGGCCAACCGACAGCCACTGTACGATGAGTTTGCTGAACTGCTGCTCGGCATCGAAGAGGCGATCACCGACACCGTGGCCGCGCAGATGCGCACCTTTGGCAGCGCGGGGTACGCATGATGGAACGCCGGGGGATTATCGCGGCGGGCAACATGCTGGTGGATCATGTTCATCAGATTGTGCAGTGGCCCGAGCGCGGCTGGCTGGCGGAGATCACCCACAGCGAGCGCGCCACTGGCGGGGCACCGCTCAACGTTTTGTTGACCCTGGCGAAAATGCGTGCCGGGCTCCCGCTGCAGGCGGTCGGGCTGGTGGGAGACGATCACGACGGGGATTACATTCTCGCCATGCTCGACCAGTATCACGTCAACCGCCAGCGGGTGCAGCGCACCACGTTTGCGCCCACCTCCATGTCACAGGTGATGACCGACCCCAGCGGCCAGCGCACCTTTTTCCACTCGCCGGGGGCCAACCGGCTGCTGGACCTGCCCGCCTTTGACCGGCTCGATCAGAGCATGAAAATCTTCCATCTGGGCTATCTCCTGCTGCTGGACAGCCTGGATAAGCCGGACGAGGAGTACGGCACCCGCAGCGCGCGCTTGCTGGCGCAGATGCGCGAGCTGGGGTTCCAGACTTCTCTCGACCTCGTGTCGCGCAAGGGCGATCCGCGCTATCAGCCGCTGGTGCTCCCTGCCCTGCGCCATCTCGATTATCTGGTGATCAACGAGCTGGAGGCGGGCGAGTTCAGCGGCCTGCCAACGCGCGATGACCGGGATGCGCCCGCGATCGCCAATATTGCCGCGGCGGCGGCAGAACTGCTGGCGGCGGGGGTGAAGGCGCGGGTGGTGATCCACTGCCCGGAAGGGGCCTGGGGACAAGAGCCGGGCGAGGAAGGAGGCTGGATCCCTTCGTGGCGGCTGAGTCAGGAGGAGATCGTCGGCAGCGTCGGCGCGGGGGATGCCTTCTGCGCGGGTTTTTTGTATGGCTGCCACGACTCGCTGTCGCTGGCAGAGAGCATCCGCATGGCGCATGCCTGCGCCCGGGCCAGCCTGCTGGCGGCCAACGCCATCGACGGGGCAAAAACCCTTGCGGAGTTACAGCACTTTATCGAGGAGAATACGCTGGCCTAGGCCGCCCTGTCACCGTGCAGCACGTCGGCGGCAAAGACATAGCCCAGCCCGCGGATGGTTTTAATCAGCAGCGGCTGATGGGGGTTAATTTCAATTTTGCGTCGCAGGCGCATGATCAGCACGTCGATGGTGCGATCGAACACCTCCGCGCTTTCGCTGTGGGTCAGCTCCAGCAGCTGCTCCCGGCTGAGTACCCGACGCGCGTTTTGCGTCAGCGCCAGCAACAAACCGTACTCGCCCTGGGTCAGGGCGACCACGCCGCGCCGGGCGTCGATCAATTCACAGCGGGTGGTGTCCAGCGTCCAGCCGTTAAAGCTGATCCCGGCTGCCCGCACGGCCACCGGCTCTGCCGCCAGCGCACCGGTGCGGCGCAGCACGGCTTTGACGCGCGCCACCACCACCCGGGGGTTGAAGGGTTTACCAATGTAGTCGTCGGCGCCCATCTCCAGGCCGACCACCACGTCCGACTCACTGCCCAGGCCCGTCAGCATGATCACCGGCAGCTCGGGGCGCTGCTTTTGCAACTGCTGTAGCACCTGCAAGCCGTTGATATCCGGCAGCATCATATCCAGCAGCACCAGCGCGATCTCCGGCGCTTGCTGCGCCAGACGCAGGGCATCCTGGCCGTTATGGCACACATGAACAGTGAAGACGTGCTCATTGAGGACGTCCTGCAACAGTTCGCAGACCGCGGTGTCGTCATCGACCACCAGAATTGCTGGTTTCATACTGGATTCCATCAGGGAGATAGTGATCAGTCTGGCCCATTATGTGCAAGGCTCCAGCCAAAACGTCCTTTCCCTTGCGGATCTTCAACCGCCGTCACATCCCCATCGCTTTCGCCGTCGCATTTTTTGACGTGGGCCTGTTTTCTGTCAGGGTTTTGACCCGAATTCACCCGTAAAGTCAGGGCAATCCCACAATAAGAATGTGGCCTGCAAGCCGCATAATAAACCAACACGTCAGCATCATTTACACTGGAGCGAGACCGATGAAAAACGTCATCACGGTGTGCCCCTATTGCGCATCAGGTTGCAAGATAAACCTGGTCGTCGATAACGGCAGCATCGTCCGTGCCGAGGCAGCCGGGGGGAAAACCAACCAGGGCAAGCTGTGCCTGAAGGGCTACTACGGCTGGGATTTTATCAACGACACCCAAATCCTGACCCCGCGGCTGAAAACTCCCATGATCCGGCGCACACGTGGCGGCAAGCTGGAGTCCGTCTCCTGGGATGAAGCGCTGGATTACGTCGCCCGCCGTCTCAGCGCCATCAAGGCGCAGCACGGCCCGGATGCGATCCAGACCACCGGCTCCTCGCGCGGCACCGGGAATGAAACCAACTACATCATGCAAAAATTTGCGCGCGCCGTGATTGGCACCAACAACGTCGACTGCTGCGCACGCGTCTGACACGGCCCCTCGGTTGCAGGTCTGCACCAGTCGGTCGGGAATGGCGCCATGAGCAATGCCATCAACGAGATTGATAACACCGATCTGGTGTTTATTTTCGGCTATAACCCGGCGGATTCACATCCGATCGTCGCGAACCACATTCTGCGCGCGAAGCAGAACGGGGCCAAAATTATCGTCTGCGATCCGCGGCGCATCGAAACCGCGCGCATTGCCGATATGCATATCGCGTTGCGAAACGGCTCAAACATCGCCCTGCTTAATGCCATCGGCCACGTGATTATTGCCGAGCAGCTCTACGATCGGGCCTTCGTCACTGCCCGCACGGAAGGCTTTGAGGCGTACCGTAAGATCGTTGAACGCTATACGCCGGAGTCGGTCGAGGCCATTACTGGCGTAAGTGCGGGAGAGATCCGCCAGGCCGCGCGTCTGTATGCCGGAGCGAAAACGGCCACCCTGCTGTGGGGGATGGGTGTCACCCAGTTCTGGCAGGGGGTGGAAACGGTGCGCTCGCTCACCAGCCTCGCGATGCTGAACGGCAATCTCGGCAAAGCCCACGTCGGGGTCAACCCGGTGCGCGGCCAGAATAACGTGCAGGGTGCCTGCGACATGGGCGCGCTGCCGGATACCTACCCGGGCTACCAGTTTGTTAAGTTCCCGGAAAACCGCGAGAAATTTGCCAAAGCCTGGGGCGTGGCGAGCCTGCCTGCGCATCCCGGCTACCGCATCAGCGAACTGCCGCACCGTGTGGCCCACGGCGAGGTGCGGGCGGCGTACATCATGGGCGAAGATCCGCTGCAAACCGATGCCGAACTTCCGGCGGTGCGTCAGGCCTTTGCCGATCTGGAGCTGGTGATTGTTCAGGACATCTTTATGACCAAAACCGCGGCGGTGGCGGATGTCGTCCTGCCGTCCACCTCCTGGGGCGAGCATGAGGGGGTTTACACCGCCGCCGATCGCGGCTTCCAGCGTTTCTTTAAGGCGGTCGAGCCGAAGTGGGATTTGAAAACCGACTGGCAGATCATCAGCGAGATTGCGACCCGGATGGGTTATCCGATGCACTACGACAACACCCAGCAAATCTGGGATGAGCTGCGCCAGCTGTGCCCGGGCTTTAAGGGCGCAACCTACGAAAAGATGGGCGAGCTGGGCTATATCCAGTGGCCCTGCTGGGATGAGTCGCCGGAAGATCAGGGCACGTCGTACCTGTTCGCGGAAAAATTTGATACCCCGAACGGGCTGGCGCAGTTCTTCACCTGCGACTGGATGGCCCCCATTGATAAGCTGGATGACGACTATCCGCTGGTGCTCTCCACGGTGCGCGAAGTGGGTCACTACTCCTGTCGCTCGATGACCGGCAACTGTGCGGCTCTGTCGGCGCTGGCCGATGAACCCGGCTATGTGCAGATTAACACTGAGGATGCCGCACGGCTGGGCATTGAGGATGAGGCGCTGGTGTGGGTCAACTCACGCAAAGGCCGGGTCATTACCCGCGCTCAGGTGAGCGACCGGCCAAACGTCGGGGCAGTGTACATGACTTACCAGTGGTGGATCGGCGCCTGTAACGAGCTGGTGACGGAGAATTTAAGCCCCATAACCAAAACGCCGGAATACAAATACTGTGCGGTGCGCGTGGAACCCATTGCGGATCAATCGGCTGCCGAACAATATGTTCTTGAGGAATATAACAAACTGAAAAATACTTTACGTGAAATGGCCACTGGCTAAGGCTTAATTAACGGAACCATAAAAAAATGGGGTGAGTATTCACTCCATTTTTACAGGCGTCAGCTACGTGATGTATGACGGGTATAAAGGATGAACAGCACGACGTGGCGGCTAAATCAGCCTGCGCGGCAGGCTAACGTCAGCGGGTGGGGAAACCCGCCCGGCTTGTGGATAGTGGAGGTCTTAATGCACCCATTTTTTTCTTCTCGTCCCACGCTTATACTGCCCGTTATCTACCCCTACGAAAATAACGCATGAAATCTCTTTATCTTTTATTGATCCTTTTTTCTTCCCTGGTGGGCGCCGAAGAGATTGGCGGCCAGTACCTGAAGCAGGCTGAGGCGGGCGACAGCCGCGCGCAGTATTACCTTGCCGAAACCTATTACAGCTCGGGTGATGATAAGCAGGCCGAAACCTGGGCCGAAAAAGCGGCCAAAAACGGCGATATCGATGCCATGGCGCTGCTGGCGCAAATCAAGTTTAAACACGGCGATTTAACCCAGGCAAAGGGGCTGGCGCAGCAGGCCACGGTGGCGGGCAGCTCGCCGGGGGCGGTGATGCTGGCGCGGTTGCTGGTGAATACCCGTGCCGGGCAAACCGACTACCCGCAGGCATTGACCTTACTGCATAAAGCCGCGGCGAATACCGAGGATGACGCCGCTGTCGATGCCCAACTGCTGCTGGGGTTGATCTACGCCAACGGCGTGGAGGTGGCGCAGGATGATGTTCAGGCCGCGCAGTGGTTTAAGCAAAGCTCCGCCCTCTCGCGCACGGGTTACGCGGAATACTGGGCAGGTCAGGTGTTTCATCAGGGCGAGGCCGGGTTTATCACCCCCAATAAACAGAAGGCGCTGTACTGGTTTAATCTGAGCTGTAGTGAAGGGTTTGATACCGGCTGCGAGGAGTTTGATGCGTTGAGCGGGGAGTAAAATCCCCTCACCCTAACCCTCTCCCAAAGGGGAGAGGGAATAGTATAGTAGGCCCGGTAAGCGCAGCGCCACCGGGCTTTTTTTACACTACTGGTCAGCCGTCTTATCGAAACGGCCCAGCACCTCGCGTTCATACGCCAGGGCTTTCTTACGATCGAATTTGTGTTCCCACTTGGCAATCACCAGCACCGCCAGCGCATTACCCACCACGTTCAGCGCGGTACGCGCCATGTCGAGGATACGGTCAACACCGGCGATAAACGCCAGCCCTTCCAGCGGAATGCCCACGCTACCCAGCGTCGCCAGCAGAACCACAAACGACACGCCCGGCACGCCAGCAATCCCTTTTGAGGTCACCATCAGCGTCAGCACCAGCACGATCTCCTGCCACAGGGAGAGGTCGATACCGTACAGCTGGGCAATGAAGATCGCCGCGATACTCTGGTACAGCGTGGAGCCGTCGAGGTTGAACGAGTAACCGGTCGGCACCACGAAGCTGGTGATTGACGCAGGCGCCCCGTAGGCTTCCATCTTCTCAATAATACGCGGCAGCACGCTCTCGGAGCTGGCGGTGGAGTACGCCAGAATCAGCTCGTCTTTCAGGATGCGGATCAGGATCCAGATGCTCAGGCCACATATCCGCGCCACCAGCCCCAGCACCACCAGGGCGAAGAACAGGATGGCGAAGTGTACCAGCAGCACCAGCTTCGCCAGCGGCCACAGGGAGGCAAAACCAAAGTTCGCCACCGTCACGGAAATCAGCGCGAATACCCCAACCGGCGCATAACGCATCACCATATGGGTGACTTTGAACATGGTTTCAGAGATGGAGCGGAACACGGTCACCAGCGGCTCGCGATGGGTGGAGGGCAGCGACGCCAGGCCCAGACCAAACAGCACCGAGAAGAAGATGATCGGCAGCATTTCGCCCTTCGCCATCGACGCCACGATATTGGTCGGCACCAGCGACAGGATCGTGCCCATCAGGCCATGAGAATGGCTTTGCACTTCTGCGGTTGTGCTTTGGTATTTCGAAATATCCACCGTCGCCAGCTGCGACATATCAATACCCGCGCCAGGCTGGAACACATTCGCCAGCGTGATGCCAAGAATGATCGCGACCGTAGTGATCACTTCGAAATAAAGAATCGTTTTTGCGCCGATACGGCCGAGCTGCTTCGCGTCGCCGACCCCGGCAATCCCAACCACCAGCGTCGAAATGACAATTGGCACCACAATCATCTTGATCAGATGAATAAAGATATCACCGGCTGGCGACAGTAAGTTGGCGATCAGCCATTCGCGGCTGTCACTGTGATAATGCAGATAACTGCCCAGCAAGATACCCAGCACAAGGGCCAGCAAAATTTGCCAGGCCAGGCTGACTTTCAAATTTTTCATAACAAGAGACTTCCTCAATGAAGTGTTCGTACTCGTAAAACGGCGGGGACGACACATACTGAAAGGGTATGAATTGTGTTGCGTTCATTTATGGGGTTTTTTAACGCGCGGTATCAGTACCATTTGCACGGCATGCTGCGCAAGCCTTTAAGAACGAGGCATTTGACTGACAAAAGGCGTTATCACGCTAATTTATATCAGTAATGATAAATAACCTTTTGTTATAAAAACGCTTTTTTATCTATAAATGCAAATAATCCTCAAGAGTAATTATTTTTCTGCAAAGTGTCATTTGCTCAATTTTCGAACTCTTTAATTTTTGCGTGATCTGTCGCCCAAATAGTAAACAAAGGTCCCAAAGCCCCTACAATTAACGTTTTTGCGACATATTATTAACATTCTACAAGGAGAACAAAAACCATGAGCCAGGTCCATAAACACGACATTCCCGCAAATATTGCGGACCGCTGCCTGATCAACCCGGAGCAGTACCAGGAGAAGTATCAGCTGTCGATTACCAACCCTGACGCCTTCTGGGGCGAGCAGGGCAAAATTCTTGACTGGATCACCCCTTATCAAACGGTCAAGAACACCTCCTTTGCCCCCGGCAATGTCTCTATTAAATGGTATGAAGACGGCACGCTGAACCTCGCCGCCAACTGCCTGGATCGTCATCTCGCCGAGCGCGGCGATCAGACGGCCATCATCTGGGAAGGCGACGACGCATCCCAGAGCAAACATATTTCCTACCGCGAACTGCACCGCGATGTCTGCCGCTTTGCCAACGTTCTGCTGGCCCAGGGCATCAAAAAAGGTGATGTGGTTGCTATCTATATGCCAATGGTGCCGGAAGCGGCCGTCGCGATGCTGGCCTGCGCCCGCATCGGCGCGGTCCACTCCGTCATCTTCGGCGGCTTCTCGCCGGAAGCGGTTGCCGGTCGCATTATCGACTCCAGTTCAAAACTGGTGATTACCGCCGACGAAGGCGTGCGTGCGGGCCGTGCCGTTCCGCTGAAAAAGAACGTCGATGAGGCGCTGAAAAACCCGAGTGTGAACAGCGTCAACAGCGTGATTGTGCTCAAGCGCACCGGTAATGCGGTTGAATGGCATGAGGGCCGCGACCTGTGGTGGAGCGACCTGATTGAGCAGGCCAGCGACCAGCACCAGCCAGAGGCAATGAACGCGGAAGATCCGCTGTTTATCCTTTATACCTCCGGTTCCACCGGCAAGCCGAAGGGTGTGCTGCATACCACTGGCGGCTATCTGGTCTATGCCGCGACCACCTTCAAATATGTCTTTGATTATCATCAGGGTGATATTTACTGGTGTACTGCCGACGTGGGCTGGGTCACCGGTCACAGCTACCTGCTGTATGGCCCGCTGGCCTGTGGCGCGACCACGCTGATGTTCGAAGGGGTGCCAAACTGGCCGACCCCGGCGCGCATGAGCCAGGTGGTGGACAAACACCAGGTCAATATTCTCTATACCGCGCCAACCGCGATCCGTGCGCTGATGGCCGAAGGCGACAAGGCCATTGAAGGGACCGACCGTTCCTCCCTGCGCATCCTCGGGTCCGTGGGCGAGCCAATCAACCCGGAAGCCTGGGAGTGGTACTGGAAGAAGATCGGTAACGAGAAGTGCCCGGTTGTCGATACCTGGTGGCAGACCGAAACCGGCGGCTTCATGATCACCCCGCTGCCAGGCGCGACCCAGCTGAAAGCCGGCTCCGCGACCCGTCCGTTCTTTGGCGTGCAGCCTGCGCTGGTGGATAACGAAGGCAACCCGCTGGACGGAGCCACCGAGGGCAACCTGGTGATCACCGACTCCTGGCCGGGCCAGGCGCGCACGCTGTTTGGCGATCACGAGCGCTTCGAGCAGACCTATTTCTCTACCTTCAAAAACATGTACTTCAGCGGCGACGGTGCGCGTCGTGATGAAGATGGCTACTACTGGATCACCGGTCGCGTGGACGACGTGCTGAACGTCTCCGGCCACCGTCTGGGCACTGCCGAGATTGAATCTGCGCTGGTATCGCATCCGAAGATTGCCGAAGCGGCAGTCGTCGGTATTCCCCACAGCATCAAAGGCCAGGCGATCTACGCCTACGTCACGCTGAATCACGGCGAAGAGCCGTCGCCGGAGCTGTACACCGAAGTGCGTAACTGGGTACGTAAAGAGATCGGCCCGCTTGCCACCCCGGACGTACTGCACTGGACCGACTCACTGCCGAAAACCCGCTCCGGCAAGATCATGCGCCGTATTCTGCGCAAAATCGCCGCGGGTGATACCAGCAACTTAGGCGATACCTCAACGCTCGCCGATCCTGGCGTGGTGGACAAACTGCTCGAAGAGAAGCAGGCCATCGCAATGCCTTCGTAATTTTTTCTCCCTCTCCCTGTGGGAGAGGACTGGGGTGAGGGCATCAGACCGCTCCTTCCTTCACCCTCACCCTAACCCTCTCCCTCCGGGAGAGGGAATAACAATAAACCTCAACCCTACCGATACTTCTGGAGAATCTGATGAATAACGATATTTGTCAGCAGATAGAGAACAGTGCGCACTACAGGGAGCTTGTCGAAAAACGGCAACGGTTCGCCTTCATTCTTTCCATCATCATGCTGATTATCTACGTCGGCTTTATTTTACTGATCGCCTTTGCGCCGCACTGGCTTGGTACGCCGCTGCACGCCGGCACCAGCGTCACGCGCGGTATTCCAATTGGCATTGGCGTTATCATCATTTCGTTTGTGCTGACGGGCGTCTACGTCTGGCGTGCGAACGGCGAATTCGATCGTCTTAATAAGGCTGTCCTGCACGAGGTAAAAGCATCATGAAGCGAGTTCTGACGGCGCTTGCCGCCACACTTCCCTTTGCTGCCCATGCGGCAGATGCCATTACCGGCGAGGTTCAGCGTCAGCCAACCAACTGGCAGGCGATTATCATGTTCCTGATTTTCGTCGTGTTGACGCTGTACATCACGTATTGGGCATCGAAACGCGTGCGCTCCCGTAACGATTACTACACGGCGGGCGGAAACATTACCGGCTTCCAGAACGGGCTGGCGATTGCGGGTGACTTTATGTCCGCCGCCTCCTTCCTCGGGATCTCCGCGCTGGTGTATACCTCCGGCTATGATGGCCTCATTTACTCCCTCGGGTTCCTCGTCGGCTGGCCGATCATTCTGTTCCTGATTGCCGAGCGCCTGCGTAACCTCGGGCGCTATACCTTTGCAGACGTTGCCTCCTATCGTCTGAAACAAGGCCCCATCCGTATGCTCTCTGCCTGCGGTTCGCTGGTGGTTGTGGCCCTCTATTTGATTGCGCAGATGGTGGGTGCCGGCAAGCTGATTGAGCTGCTGTTCGGCCTGAACTACCACGTTGCGGTAGTCCTGGTTGGCGTACTGATGGTGATGTACGTGCTGTTTGGCGGCATGCTCGCCACCACCTGGGTACAGATCATCAAAGCCGTGCTGCTGCTGTTCGGTGCCAGCTTTATGGCCTTTATGGTAATGAAGCACGTCGGCTTTAGCTTCAATAACCTGTTCACCGAAGCAATGGCGGTGCATCCGAAAGGGGAAGCGATCATGAGCCCGGGCGGGCTGGTCAAAGACCCGATATCCGCACTGTCGCTTGGCCTGGGGCTGATGTTTGGTACGGCGGGCTTACCGCATATCCTGATGCGCTTCTTCACCGTGAGCGATGCGCGTGAAGCGCGTAAGAGCGTCTTCTTCGCCACCGGCTTTATGGGTTACTTCTACATTCTGACCTTTATCATCGGCTTTGGCGCGATCATGCTGGTGGGGGCGAACCCGGCGTTTAAAGACGCGGCGGGTGCGCTGATCGGCGGTAACAACATGGCGGCGGTACACCTTGCCGACGCGGTGGGTGGCAACCTGTTCCTCGGCTTTATCTCCGCCGTGGCCTTCGCCACTATCCTTGCGGTGGTGGCCGGGCTGACGCTGGCTGGTGCCTCTGCGGTATCGCACGACCTTTACGCCAACGTCTTCCGTAAAGGCGCGAGCGAGCGCGACGAGCTGCGAGTCTCCAAAATCACCGTGCTGGTACTGGGTGTGGTGGCGATCCTGCTCGGCATTCTGTTCGAGAAACAGAACATCGCCTTTATGGTGGGACTGGCCTTCTCCATTGCGGCAAGCTGCAACTTCCCGATCATTCTGCTCTCCATGTACTGGTCTAAATTGACCACACGCGGCGCGATGATTGGCGGCTGGCTGGGGCTGCTGACGGCGGTGATCCTGATGATCCTCGGCCCGACCATCTGGGTGCAGATCCTCGGCCACGAAAGCGCCATCTTCCCGTATGAATACCCGGCGCTGTTCTCTATTGCCGTGGCGTTCATCGGCATCTGGTTCTTCTCCGCTACCGATAACTCGCCAGAAGGTAACCTGGAGCGTGAGAAATTCCGCGCCCAGTTTATCCGTTCACAAACCGGCCTGGGCGTCGAACAGGGCCGCGCGCACTAAAAACCCCTCCCCGGCCGCTGGTCGGGGATCACATTTTTTTCCCCTTCTGGTGACGTTTATCACGTCACCAGAAGGGAAAAAGCCGATGTGCATCACAGGCTTTATCTGCAATTCGCAAAGGCCATCACACTTTTCCCGATTTCACCTCAATCCCCGGCTTTCCCTCTGCCCCCCGTACAGACAATCCCCGTCTCAGTTTTTATGCTTTAGTCACAGCGACTCGCTCAGGCTTCTGGCAAAGCGCTCCAGCCGCTCCGGGCTGAGGAGTAGCGGCAGGAACAAGGGGCCGCTGGCGGGTGGGTCCGCCAGCCAGCGATTCAGGGTGTCGGTGTAGTGAAGCAGCCGCTGCTGATGCTTCTGCAGGGTGTCAGCAGGCAGACTGTTCGCACCGTAGTGATCCCGCCACAACACGTCGGTCACCGCGGCGGCCACGTGGGAGAACATCTGGCTGTAGATTTCCGCGCTGCGCCAGGCGGCGAGCAGGGTAGCCAGGGTATCGTCCTGGCAGGTTATCCGCGGCATGAGCTCCCGCAGATTTTGCAGCGTGCGTGATGCGAGGAAGCAGGCGGCCTCTTTCTCTAGCGCCATCCGCTCACGCTGCTCTTTGCCCAGCGCAGGATCGTCGGCGGGCATCAGCGGCTGCCAGGCGTGCAGCCAGTTGGCGCTGCGGGTGTCCATATGCAGCAGCTGCTGCGCCTGGGCAATGCTCTCCGGGATCTGGCTCTGGTAGTGCAGCCGTCGCCCGAGGAGGTTTGGCGTTTTACACAACCAGTCGTAGCTGGCGTGGACAATGGCCGAGAGCTGATGCTTGTCCTGCAAAGAGCGAAAGCCGAGCTGATGATGTTCCGCCCAGCGATCGAAGGTGGCGGGCAACGCCGCATCGGCGGCCTGGTTGGCGGCGTTAAGACCGAACAGGTTGATGGCGTTGGCGGAGTCCATTACCCGGCTGTCGGGCAGCCACTGCCAGCTCACGCGGGAAGTTATGGCTTCGATTTCGTTTTCGGCGGCGCTGAGCGCCCAGCTTAAGCGGCCGCTGATCTCATCGCCCAGATAACACGGCAGCGCGGTCCAGCCGTAACCGGTGCCGAAGAGATCGTACTCGATCCACTTTTTATGCCCCGGCAGAGTGGCGATGTGCGGATGGTTGGCAAAGCCAGGATGGTAATCCAGCTCCGTGGCTTTAACCGAGGCCCGAACATCGTCCGGGAGCGTCGCCAGAATGTTAGCCAGCTGCTGTCGCGGCCAGCTGTTATCAATAAAGTCGCGCAGGATGAGCTTTTTGCCCCGGGCGCGCAGCAGGCTCCAGACATCATGCAGGCTTTGCTGCCAGCGGGTGGTCTGAAAGTCCGGTGTCGTCAGGCTGAGAATAAGCCCGCTGAGGTGAGGCAAGGCGTGTAATAGCGGATGCAATATGGCGGCATAGAAATGGTGCCAGAAATCCGGCGCGCTTTTTTCGTCGAACGTCAGTTCAGGAAATTTACGCTTAATAATATCGTCATCAGGCGCGGCCTCCCCTTGCAGCCAGAACGATAAGTTATTTTCCGCCAGGTAGCGATCGACGCGGATTAAATATTGCAGGGCGTAATTTTGCTGATGAATAAGGTTCTCGACGTTGAGCTTTTGGCTTAATGCCGAGGGCGTGGCAAGTACCGAAAGCAGTTCCTGTTGGTGCAGGATGATCCCAGTGAAACCGTGCTGTTTCGCGCTTTTAACCCCCTGAATAAACCAGGGCCAGTGCCAGATAAAAGTGCTGTTCAGCTCCATCAACTGATGTGGGATACGTTTCATTGCGTCACCTTGCTGATATTTATTTTGCTATTTGACTTGAGGATGCCATGAAAAATTATGCTCTGGTAGGAACCGGTGGTCGTGCTGGTTTATATATTTCCGCCATCGGCGGTGCCTGGCGGGAAAATGCCAGACTGGTCGCCTTCTGCGATACCAATACGACGCGCATGGAGTATGCCCGGCAGCTATTAAAAAACGAAGGGGCAGAGCCGGTTTCCCTCTGGCAGGCGGCGCAGTTTGAAGAGATGATCCGCGAAACGCGTCCCGATGTTGTCATCGTGACCACCATGGATCGCACCCATGACGACTACATCGTTCGGGCGCTGCACGCCGGATGCGATGTGATCACCGAAAAACCCATGACCATCGACGAACAACGCGCCCTGCGCATTCTCGACGCCATCGAAGAGACCGGCCGCAGCGTGCGGGTGGCCTTCAACTACCGATACGCCCCGCACCACAGCAAGGTGCGCGAGCTGCTGATGCAGGGCACGATTGGCAAGGTCACTTCGGTACACTTTGAGTGGCTGCTCAACACCGAACATGGCGCAGACTACTTCCGCCGCTGGCACCGGGAAAAGCGCAACAGTGGCGGCCTGCTGGTACACAAATCTACCCACCATTTCGATCTGATGAACTTCTGGCTCGGCAGCTACCCGGAACGGGTTTACGCCGAAGGCAGCCTGCAATTCTACGGCAGGGAGAACGCCGAGCAGCGCGGCGTGACGAAGTTCTACCCGCGTGCCCACGGCTTTGCCGACGCGAAAGCGGATCCGTTTGCCCTGCAGATGGCGGAGAACGCCCAGCTTAAGGCGCTCTATCTCGATGCCGAGCATGAAGATAACTACTTCCGCGACCAGAGCGTGTTCAGCGACGGCATCAACATCGAAGACACCCTGTCGGTGCTGGTTAAATATCAAAATCAGGTGCAGCTCACCTACTCCCTTAACGCCTACCTGCCGTGGGAAGGGCTGAACGTGGTCTTTAACGGCACTGAAGGTCGTCTGGAGATGAAGATCGTCGAGAAGTCCTACGTCAACGCCGGGGGCGATCGCGAAAAGGAGGGCAGCCTGGAGCAGTGCGATCTCACCGTCTTCCCGATGTTTGCCGAACCCTGGAAAGCGGAATTCAGCCTCGGTGAAGGGGGCCACGGCGGCGGCGACAACGCCATGCTGGCCGACCTGTTTGGCACGCCGGGCCAGGATCCGCTGCAGCGCGCGGCCGACCACCGGGCAGGGGCTATGTCCATCCTGACCGGGATTGCGGGCAATATCTCCATGCAGCAGCAACGTCCGGTCAATTTTAAGGAGTTCGAGCTGGTTTCCCGTCTGACGAAACGCTAAGAGCATGATGAAGGCGCGGCAGGAGGCCGCGCCAGCGCGACTGGTCAGTATTGTGTCGTTACTCACCTGTTTAATAATAAAAATTCCGGAGATAAAAAATGAATAAACTCCTGTCAGGTGTCATCGCATCGCTGTTATTTACCTGTACCTCTGCCTGGGCGCAGCCCGTTGAATTACGCATGTCGTGGTGGGGTGGCAACAGCCGCCACCAGGCCACGCTGAAGGCGCTGGACGCCTTCGAAAAGTCGCACCCGGATATCAAAGTGAAGGCCGAATACACCGGCTGGGACGGGCATCTTTCGCGCCTGACCACCCAGATGGCGAGCGGCACCGAGCCGGATGTGATGCAGACCAACTGGCCGTGGCTGATAATCTTCTCCAAAAACGGCGACGGGTATTACGATCTCGACAAGCTGAAAGCGGAGCTGGATTTAAGCCAGTATCAGGCTCAGGATCTGCAATCCACCACCATCAACGGCAAGCTCAACGGCCTGCCGGTCTCCGTCAACGCCCCGGTCTTTTACTATAACGACGTGACCTGGCAGAAAGCCGGACTGGCGTACCCGAAAAACTGGGAGGCGTTTTTTGCCGCCGGGAAAACCTTCCAGCAGAAACTGGGCAACAACTACTATCCCTACACCATGGTCGATCAGGATGTCATTCTGCTGCTCAATGCCTACATGATGCAGACGCACCGCAAGCCGATGTTCAATAGCGACGGCACCTTCGCCTGGAACGACGCGCAGTGGGATGAGGCCTTCAGTTTTGTGAAGCGTCTGAGCGATGACCATGTTCTGCCGTCGCCCAAAACCCTCTCCTCCTACGGCAAAGGCAACCTCTATGAGATGAAGCCGTGGATCAACGGCGAATGGGGCGGCCTGTTCACCTGGAACATCACCATTCGCATGTTTGCCAACAACATGACCCCGCCCGCGAAGCTGGTGCTGGGGGATTACGTGATGCAGCCCGGGACGGAGGAATCGGGGGTGTATTTCAAAACGGCGCAGATGCTGTCGGTGGCAAAATCCACGAAACATCCCAAAGAGGCGGCGATCCTGGTGAACTACCTGCTTAACGATCCTAAGTCGGTAGAGGCGCTGGGGCTGGAGCGTGGCATTCCGCTTAACAAGGCGGCGGAAACACAGCTCACAGAGCAGGGGCTGATTGACCCGCAGGATCCGGTGATCGCCGGGTTGCGCCAGGCGCAGTCGCTGCACACGACCGCCGTCGCCACGCCCTATATTGAAGATTTGCAGGTGATCGACAGGTTCACCGCCGCGCGGGAAAAACTGGAGCAGGGCCAGCTTCCCGCTCAGGTCGCAGCGGATTTTCGCCAGCAGGTGGAGCGGATTGTGCGGCGTTTGAACCGTTAGTATCGTCGCGTGGCGCGGCGCTTACCGACCTGGAGAACCGCAGACCCGGCAAGCACCGCGCCGCCGGGCAAGACTCAGAACATTAACCAGCTCACCAGCGGTGCCACCAGCACCATCACCACGCCGGAGAGCATCATCACCAGGCTGGCGACCACCCCCTCCTGCTGGCCCAGCTCATAGGAGCGGGCGGTGCCAGCGCCATGGGAGGCGGCACCAAATCCGGCCCCTTTCGCCATCCCTTCGCGGATCGAGAGCCGCAAAAACAGCATGTCCCCCACCGCCATGCCAAACACCCCGGTGACAACCACAAACAGCGCCACCAGATCCGGCTGCCCGCCGAGCGGTTTTGCCGCGGCCAGCGCAAAGGGCGTAGTGACGGAGCGCACCGCCAGGCTGCGCTGGATCTCATCCGACAGGGTAAACAACCGCGCCAGCCAGACCGAGCTGGTGACGGCCACCACCGTGGCGGTGATCACCCCGGCCGAAAGCGACATCCAGTGGCGTTTGATCACCGCGAGGTTGTCGTACACGGGCACCGCAAAGGCGATGGTCGCCGGGCCGAGCAGCCATAGCAGCCAGTGCGCCTCACCGATATAGTTCTGCCAGGAGATATGCCCCCACACCAGCATCATTACCAGCAAAATCGGGGTGAAGACCAGCGGCATCAGGGGCAGTTTGCGAAAGCGGCGATACAGGCGCTTGTTGGCGAAATAGATAATCAGCGTCACCACCAGACAGAGCACGCTGACCTGAAAGTTAGTCATGTTTCTGCCTGCTAATCTCAAAGCGATAGACTTTATCCACCACCCACGCGGTGGCACCCAACACCATCAGCGTGCTCAGGGCGATCACCGCAAAGATGCGCCAGCCATCCACCATCAGCAGCTGGACGTAATTCACCACCGCCACCACCGCGGGCACAAAAAACAGCAGCATTTCTGCCAGCAGCCAGCGTGAGCCTGCCCGCACCCAATTCAGGGGAATAACGCGGCAGAGGATGAGGCTGAACATCAGCACCATCCCGACCAGATTGGCCGGCAGCGGCAGATGTAGCCAGCCAACAAGGTATTCAGCGAAGACAAAAAGACCCGCGTAAAGCAGTACCTGAACCGGTACCTGGAGTCGTTGCACGACGGCAGGCGTAACGCGACCTAACGCCACGGTCATGGGGGATTTCCTCAAAATGAGACGGAGCGCCAGTATAGTCAGCGCCCGTAATTGACTGAAATGAATTAAAATCATCAAAGGTATAGTTTCGAGGAATAGTCATGGACATACGCACGCTGCGTTACTTTGTCGAAGTGGTACGTCAGCAGAGTTTCACCCGCGCTGCGGAGAAGCTTTTTGTCACCCAACCCACCATCAGCAAAATGCTGAAAAACCTCGAAGATGAACTGAACTGTACCCTGCTGATCCGCGACGGGCGCAAGCTGCTGTTAACCGACACCGGTCGGGTGGTGTTTGAGCGCGGTCTGGCGATCCTCGCGGAGTTTCGCCAGCTGGAGGCGGAGCTTGGCGACATCAATCACCTTAACAAAGGCATATTACGCCTCGGTATTCCGCCGATGGTGGGGATGATGATGGCCGGGCCAATCGGCCTGTTTCGTCAGCGCTATCCCGGCGTAGAGCTGAAAATTTCTGAATTTGGTGGCTTAACCGTCCAGCAGGCGGTGATCAACGGCGAGCTGGATCTGGCGATGACCGCCCTCCCCGTGGAGGAGGACAGCGGTCTGACGGCACTGCCGCTGTTCAGCCACCCGCTGTGCGTGCTGGTACCGCGCTCCGGCAGTTGGTTGACCCTTGATACCATTAACCCTGAACTGCTGGCCGAGCACCCGCTGCTGATCTACAACGAAGATTTTGCCCTCAGCCGCCAGCTGATGCAGTTGTTCAGCCAGCACGGTGTTAAGCCGCGCATCGCGGTGCGCAGTGGGCAGTGGGACTTTCTGGCTGCGATGGTACAGGCGGGGGTTGGGATCGCGATTTTGCCGCAGCCCATCTGCGAGCGGCTGGATAAAAACACGTTGCGCTGGATCCCGCTGCAGAGCGACCTGCACTGGCAGTTGGGGATGATCTGGCGGGAGGGAGTGTATCTGTCGCACAGCGCCCAGGCCTGGCTGAAATGCTGCGAAGGGTTTTGGGTACCGGGGTAAACGCAAAACGGTAACCGCCAGGTTACCGTTTTTAGTGTTTGCACCCTCTCCCTGTGGGAGAGGGCCGGGGTGAAGGCATCAGACCGCGCTCACCCTACTGCTTCTCTATCAACAACGCTTCCATCAAATCGAGATCGTGCAGTAGTTTTTGCAGTGTCTCGTTGCTGATTTCCCGGGTGGCACGCAGGTGGTACAGCTCTGCACGTTCCGAGCGCAGCGCAGCCAGGCGGAAGCGGCGTTCAAGGTTCTCTTCCATCAGCGAGCTTTCCACGTCGTTGCGGCCATCCGCACGGCGGCGCAGGTTACCAATCACCCGCGAGCTCACCTCTTTCAGCAGTTGGGTATCGATGTTCTCTTCGGTATCGGCGGCCAGACGCTCCTCCATCTTCTGGATGGTGACAATGGCCACCTCAGCCGTTGCTGCCCGGGCGATACGCGCCTCTTTATGCTGCTGAACGTGGTCGCCCACCTCCATATGTTGCAGCAGGATTGGCAGCATCACCACGCCAACAAACAGGGAGAACAGAATCACCCCTGCCGCCAGGAACACCAGCTCGTAGCGCGCCGGGAAGACATCGCCAGTCGGCAGCAGCAGCGGAATGGAAAGCACACCGGCGAGGGTAATGGCCCCACGCACCCCGGCGAAGGTGGAGATCAGCAGCTCACGCGTGGTCCAGGAACCAAACTCCATCGGTTTGTTTTTCAGGAAACGCACGCTGAATCTTTTCATCGTCCACAGCCAACCGAAACGTACCAGCATCAGCGCGGCGTAAATCAGCACGATGTCGGTAAACAGCATCCAGGTTTCAACATTCGGGTCGGCCTCGGCCGCCACCAGCGAGGACTCGAGGATCCCCGGCAGTTGCAGACCCAACAGCAGGAACACCATGCCGTTGAAGACAAACTCCAGCATCGCCCAGGTGCTGTTGGCGCGCAGGCGCATCGCCAGCGGCGCGCGGCGCATGACACCGGAGCGGGTGATGGTCATCCCGGCCGCCACCGCCGCCAGGATGCCGGAGAAGCCAATGTGTTCCGCAATCAGATAAGAGGCGAACGGCAGCAGGAACAGCAGTAAGATTTGCGTGGCAGGCTCGTCGCCGCCCCAGCGGCTAAGGAAGCGCAGCGAACGGCCATACAGCCAGCTCACCACAAACCCGGCCAGAATGCCGCCAATCGCCACTTTCAAGAATTCAACGGATGCCCCGCCGATGGTGAAGATCATGGTGCCCATCGCCACGGCGACGGCAAACTTCAGCGCCACCAGGCCGGAGGCGTCGTTCATCAGGGCTTCGCCCTGCAAAATACCCATGATTTTCTTCGGAATGCGTCCTTCACCAACGATACCGGACAGCGCCACGGCATCGGTGGGCGACAGCACCGCCGCCAGCGCAAAGGCCGGTATCAGCGGGATCCCCGGCACCACCCAGTAGATGAGAAAACCAATCCCCACCACGGTGACCACCACTAGCGCCAGCGCCAGCCCCAGGATCTCGCGCCCATGCTCAAGAAATTCCCGCGTAGGGGTTTTCCAGCCGTCGGCAAACAGCAGAGGCGGGATAAACAGCACCAGAAACAGTTCAGGATCAAACTCGACATGCAATCCGAACGTCGGCCATGCCAGCAGAGCACCGATGGCGATCTGCATCAGCGGCAGCGGTAACTGGAAGGGCAGTACGCGGGTAACTACCCCGGAGAGGGAGACCAAAAGGGTCATGATGAGTATTGTGAAGAAGATTTCCATGCGTTCCCTGTTTGCGAGGTTTTGGTACGTTTACATCACTGGCATCTTGCCACAGTGTATCTCCCTCAGAGTAACGCATAAGGCAACAAGATGTGTTCCGAAAATAAAAACGGGCGGCCTTAGCCACCCGTCTGTTTGCGCAGTTGACAGCTTAGATAGCCCAGCCGCCCGCGTAGAACGCCACCAGCGCCACGGCAATCACCACCGTACCGATGTTCAGCTTACGCCATTCACCGGAGACGATACGCCCGATCACCAGTGATGCGAAGCCGATCATGATGCCGGTAACGATGTTACAGGTCAGCACGATGAACACCGCGGTGATAAGCCCGGCCATCGCGTCAACGAAGTCGGCAAAATCAATTTTCGCCACGTTGCTCAGCATCAGCAGGCCAACGTACATCAGCGCAGGGGCAGTTGCGTACGCCGGAACCAGATAGGACAGCGGGGCAAGGAACAGGATCAGCAGGAACAGCACGCCGATGGTGATCGCCGTCAGACCGGTTTTACCGCCTGCCGCCGTACCCGCCGCCGATTCGATATATACCGCTGCTGGCGCAGCACCCACCAGACCGGAGAAGACGCTGCTCAGGGAGTCGGTGGTCAGCGCTTTGCCGCCATCGATGATCTGACCGTCTTTATCCAGCAGGTTCGCCTGGCCCGCTACCGCGCGGATGGTACCGGTGGCGTCGAAGACCGCGGTCATCACCAGCGCCAGCACGCTTGGCAGGACAACCGGGTTCAGCGCGCCCATGATATCCAGGCTGCCAATCAGCGAGTTGCCGTTTTCATCGCTCAGGGATGGCATGGCAAATACACCGGAGAAATGCACCGCGGGATCGAAAATCAGCCCCACCACAGAGACGCCAATGATAGTGAGCAGGATGCCGCCCGGCACTTTCAGTTTTTCCAGACCAATGATCACCGCCAGGCCAATCAGCGACATGATCACCGGGAAGCTGGCGAAATCACCCAGCGCAACCGGCAGACCGTCCAGCGGGTTCTTGATCACCAGGCCAACGCCGTTGGCGGCAATCAGCAGCAGGAACAGGCCGATACCGATGCCGGTGCCATGCGCAACGCCCTGCGGCAGGTTACGTAGGATCCAGCTGCGGATACCGGTGGCAGAGATGATGGTAAACAGCACACCCATCAGGAACACGGCGCCCAGCGCAACCGGGACGCTGATCTGCTGGCCCAGCACCAGGCTGAACGCGGTGAAGGCGGTCAGTGAGATGGCGCAGCCAATTGCCAGCGGCAGGTTGGCCCACAGACCCATCACGATGGAGCCGACACCGGCAACCAGACAGGTGGCGACAAAGACCGCCGCCGGTGGGAAACCGGCTTTGCCCAGCATGCCCGGCACCACGATCACCGAGTAGACCATGGCCAGGAAGGTCGTCAGACCGGCAACGATCTCCTGACGCACGGTGCTGCCACGGGCAGAAATTTTGAACATGGCGTCGAGTGAACCGCCGGTACGCGCAGATGGCGTAGACATAGAAAACATCCCCTGAAAATTATAATCGTCGTCGGTCAGCGTGATGGACACTCCACGACCAGCGAAACGTCATATCCCTGTGCTGCGTTTATGACAAAGAGGGGCGTCATAAAAAAAGCAAACGTTTAGCTTCACGCTGACAAAACGGGTGTTGAATTAAAGGCAAACGATTATCCGTCCTGAACACGGGCATTTTCAACTTAACTTTGCCGTTTTTCGCTTATTTTCCTGCGGGGCGGTGAAGAAATAGCCAGAGTATGCGCAAACGTTATCGTGAATGCGCAATTTGATAACATTTTCAGGGTTCGCTCAGGATTTGCCAGGGATTTCGAACGGACCGCCCTGCTGGATCGCCCGCTGCCAGGCCGGACGCATTTCGACGTTTTTCATCCACCTTTGCAGATGAGGGAGATCCGCGATGCCGCCACGCTCCAGCAGGGCAAACACCGGAAAACTCATCTGCACGTCCGCCATGCTGAGGTTATCCCCGGCAAACCAGCGGTGATCCTTCAGCCAGGACTCCAGAAAACGGGCGTGGGTTTCCAGCTGGCGGTTGAGATACGCCTTTTGCACCCCCTGCCCCAGCACTTTGCCCAGCGAGCGCAGGCCAAACGGGATCGGCGGTTTACCGAGGCTGGAGAAAACCAGCTTCATCAGCAGCAGCGGCATCAGGGAACCTTCCGCGTAGTGAAGCCAGAAGCGGTAGTGCAGTTTCATCTCGCGATCCTGCGGCTTGAGCTGCGATGTGGGATCGTAGGTCTCCTGCAAATATTCGAGGATCGCCCCCGATTCCGCCAGAATCAGGCCGTTATCCTCCAGCACCGGGGATTTACCCAGCGGGTGAACTTTTCGCAATGCGGCGGGCGCCATCATCGTCTTATCACGCTGATAACGTTCAATCTGATACGGCAGAGAAAGCTCTTCCAGCGCCCACAGCACACGCTGGGATCGGGACTGGTTGAGGTGGTGGACCTTAATCATGGACATCTCCAGTTGGGCTTACCCACTAACTATAGAAAATTGCACAACCTGGCGAAAAAATTTCGCCTATTTTATGCGCTGTGGAACTGGCAAACCCGGCCTCCCGGCCTAGACTTAAATTGTCAGCACAAACCGGAACCTCCAAACCATGCTCGACTGAGGGGTGTTGATGTCGGGGGAAACCCTCCTGTGAACCAGCGGGATAGAGAGAAAGACAAAGACCGGAAATAAACTAAAGCGCCTGTATGGCGCTTTAGTTTTTTATGCGTCGGGCTAATCTTCTTCCAGCAACCGCGCGCCGGTGCCCTGCTCGCCCAGCTTATCGCCAGGGTTACGCAGCGGGCAGTCACTGCGCGACAGGCATCCGCAGCCAATACAGCCGTCAAGATCGTCGCGCAGCGCCTCCAGGGTATGAATGCGCCGATCCAGCTCATCGCGCCACTGTGACGAGAGTGCTTTCCACTCCTTTGTACTCAGCGTATGCCCCTCAGGCAGGATGCCGAACGCCTCGCCAATGGTGGCCAGCGGGATCCCGATGCGTTGGGCAATCTTGATGATCGCCACATAGCGCAGCACATCGCGGGTATAACGGCGCTGGTTGCCCGTGTTGCGGATACTCTTAATTAACCCTTTGCTTTCATAGAAATGCAGAGCCGACACCGCCACGCCGCTACGCCTTGCCACCTCGCCCGGCGTCAGCAGCGATTTGATCCGCGGTAATTTCTTTTCCATAAAACCTCTTTACCTCAAGTTAACTTGAGGAATTATACTCGCCCGCAGACAAAACGACGAATTAACCGATACAGGTGTAACCAGAAAGAGGCTGCTCTATGTCGCATCAACAAATTATTCAGACACTTATTGAATGGATGGATGACCATATCGATCAACCCTTGAGTATTGATGTGGTGGCTAAAAAGTCGGGTTACTCGAAATGGTATTTACAGAGGATGTTCCGCGCAGTCATGCACCAGACGCTGGGCGAGTACATTCGGCAACGCAGATTATTGCTGGCGGCTCAGGCGTTACGTACCACCAAGCGCCCCATTTTTGATATCGCCATGGATCTGGGCTATGTCTCCCAGCAGACGTTTTCGCGTGTATTCCGCCGCGAGTTTGATCGTACTCCCAGCGACTATCGTCATCAGCTGAACTAGTGACTGTGGGCGAGTGATGCCGCGACAGGCTGTTGCTGCCAGGTCATGAAATCCTGCGGCGACATCGCCTTCGCGAAGTGCCAGCCCTGACAATACTGCACGCCGCGCTTGTTTAACCAAGTGACCTGTTCCGGTGTTTCCACCCCTTCGGCGATGGTTTTTAAGCGCAGGCTTTGAGCCATTTCGATGATGTGCTCGACAATCAGGTGGCTGGTGCTGTTGGTCGTCAGGGTATCGATAAAAGATTTATCGATTTTCAGGATATCGACGTTCAGCGAATAGAGGTTGTGCAGGTTGGAATAGCCGGTACCAAAATCATCGATCGCCACTTCATAACCCGCCTGACGAAACGCCTGAATTACCGGCGTCGTTTTCGGCACGTCGATAAACCCACGCTCGGTCACTTCAATTTTGATTTGCTGCGCCCGGACATTGTAGTGGCGGGCTTTATCGGTGATCATCGCAATCAGGCGTGAAGAGTGGAAGTCCGTTGCCGACAGGTTAATGGAGATATAGATATGCGGATTGCAGGCGAGAAACGGACCCAGATCGCTGAAGACTTCTTCCACTACATAGTCGGTAATGCGCTCGCTCATGCCCTCTTCTTCTGCCAGCGGAATAAATTCTACCGGACTCATTACCGGGCCGTTAAAACCCGGCCAGCGCAATAACGCTTCAGCCCCGACACAGACATTGGTTTTGATATCGATAATGGGCTGGTAGTGCAGGCAAAGCTGTCTTTTATTTAATGCCCGATGCAATAAGCGCCCCGGAGAATTAAATTCGCGTCGTGTTCTCGACCACATTAATAAAATAATAATGCTGCTGATCATCCCCAGCGGTAGAGTTAATGTCGCCTGGTGATAAAGGACTTCATAAAAACGTTGGTTAGTCGTTGAGACAATGGCGGCAATCGGTCGCTTGTCCGAGCGAACAATCGTATAAAAACGGCCTTCATTCTGGAATATAAGATCGTCATTGCTAATCTGGGTTTTCAATTCACTCTGATTAGCCTGTTCACTGGCGGAGAAAAAGGTATTGGTGACCGTATCAAATACTCCCCACGCCAGGGATCGGTCAGAAGACATTACTTCGCTATACGTCAGGGGGTTAACCACCACCACATAATGACCTAACTGCATATAGGTCATTTTATATCCCTCATAAAACGGGGTGTCGCGGTAATAATAGATAGAGACGTCAGGCTGGCGTTGGTAATTGGCGGCGGAAATGGTATACGGATTCTCGGGGGTGCTCGTCGTTGAGCAAAGGAATTCACGGCCTTGCGCATACACCAGGTCAGCAATGTAGAGTCGCCCCCGGACGATATTCAACATATTTTGTCGGTGTGCCGGCGTGCAAATATCGCCCGAATACTGTTCGGCAGCATGACGAGCCAGCTCAACCTGCTGAATGACCAGTTCAGTTTTGTCTAAAGCGAGTTTTGCAAAGGAACGAAGTTGGCTGCTTGTTTCGTTAATCGCGCGTTGCTGGGCAAACCATAGCGCAAGCATCACAGGTAGCAAAACTACCATGATAACCCCGACTATCCTCAGCACCTTGTCCCGTGCGTTACGATTCATTTCCGCCCTATATCCCTGCTTTTTATGTGCCTGTAATCATGAAGGCCGGATGCTTTGCTAAACAGGTGATTACGTTGCATGAATCATGCGAAGTTAGCAACTGACTTTTAACACCAATAACCTAATATTTGGTTATGCCGATAATATTTGTCCGTAAGCCAAACTGAAAGTATTCGTTTCCTGGTTATTAAGTAAAATAATTACCGGTGTCGAAAGCCAGGCTCCCGGATAACTCAACAGAATGTCGTCGATTAACTCAAACTACCTACAGCATGTAAAAAGCGCAACTTCATCATGAGATTTTGTGCTATTTATCCCATGATAATGATTAAAGTGATTTATAAATAATCAACCGCGACGATTGTTTTTCCTCTTCCCGCGCGTTTGGCATCGTAAAGTGCCTTATCTGCGCTAATGAGTAGCGAGGAGGTATCGTGCGGTTCGCCGCTCACCTCCACCACCCCCGCGCTAAAGGAAAGGGTCAGCATTCGGGTGCCCACGTTAAGCGGCGTCACGGTCAGCGCCTGGCGGAGACGGGTGGAAAGCTGCACCGCCGCGTCGCTGCGGGTCTTCGGCAACAGCAGTAAAAATTCTTCTCCACCCACCCGGCCCAGCGCTGCATCTGGGGGGATCAGCGCCCGCAGGCAGTCACAGAAGTGCACCAGCGCGGCATCTCCCACCAGGTGGCCCCACTGGTCATTAATCTGTTTGAAGAAATCCAGGTCAAACATCAGGACTGAGAAGTAGCTGTCGGCCTCCTGTCGCTGGCTGGCTTCAAGGGCAACGGCAATTTGCTGCAGGATGGCAAAACGATTTAAGCAGCCCGTCAGATCGTCGGTCATGGCCTTCATTTCCAGAAGCCGCTCCGCGTTTTTACGGGCGGTAATATCAAGCCCGATATTGAGTATTGAGCCGTCCGGCAGGGAAATGTTCGACCACAGGATCGTCAGCTGCATCCCGTCCCGGCGCACCGGGTGCCATTCGTACATGTCGTTAAGCGGGGTGATGTTGACCGACTCATGCACCCGGCGACGCATCTCCGGGTCAGGATAAAACTGCGCCAGCGGATCGGGATGGGCGTTGATCTCCGCCATCGTCCAGCCAAACACCTTTTCGCATTCGGCATTCCACAACACGCAGCGGCTATTTCTGTCGAACGAGTTCATCAGCACCGGCGCCCGTTCAAACAGTGTTTTGTACTGGGCGATCATCCGCTGCATCTCTTTTGCCGTGCGCTCTCGGGCGACAAGCCCGGTGACAACATCCTTCAGCTTTTCCACCAGGATAATTACCACCTCTTTCAGCACAGTGAGGGGGCTTTGCGGCTGCGTAAACCCAAGGAAGAAGTAGCCGTGCTGATGCGGGGCCATTTTACACAGCACCCCGCACTGTAATTGATGGTGTCCCGGATGGCCGGGAGGGAATATCAGCGTGCCGGTATTCTCTTTCCAGCCGATTGTCTGCCATGAACGCTGATGACGTTGCAATAACAGGCTGGCAAGAAAAGCATTAATTTCCAGCGGATGGCAGGTTAACTCACCGGCACTGACCAGCTGCGGCTGGCCCGTCTCATCCTGCATCATTACCCAGCTGAGCTGGGCGCCAAAGGTATAATTTATCGTCTCCAGCAAAGACGTTAAGGTGGCATGGGAGGATAGTTTTGGCATTAATTTAGCTAATGCATGCAAGGCCCGGGTACTGTCATTAATATTTTCTCGATTTACTTGCTTCATTGTTTATTCGCAGCTCATTAACGAGACAGAAATACCGCAACGAATTAATCAGGAATGAAATGACATTCAGTCAGATACATGAATCCGAGAATCTTCCAGAGACGCGTGTGTAAAATTAAAAGAAAAAAGAATAAACAGAAAAAAAACTCAAGCCTGATTTATTTATTACGAACATATTAAGCAACCGGAAGAAGCATAATCCATACCTCTGAGGCTGTAAATATTGTACATCGACCTTCGCTCTGTACATGTTTTCTTATCCTGATGAATTATCAGCAAAGTTATCATAAATACAGCGCATGGCAGACTAAATATATATTTCAAGTAGTTATAACCATGCTGACAGCATGGTTTAAAAATCGCTATTTTTATGCATTTGCCCAGTGGCGAATAAAAGAACAAATGTGATATAGTTCACACATCTTATGTAACAAGAAACATTGTTTCATTGTTGTGAGTCTGAGCCTGCCGATAGCCAGTTTGCCACAGTGTGTGGGCAACGTCGCGCTTTACCCGGCGGCGGTTATCTTTGAGGATCGTTTTTATGGCAGCTATTACCACTGGCGTTGTGTTTGCACGCTGGGAGTTGTTGAGCGCGGTGCTGATGTTTCTGGCCAGCACGCTGAACATTCAGTTTCGTAAATCGGATTACGCCGTTCTGGCGGTGATCAGCACCTGTCTGGGTCTGGCGGCGGCATGCTGGTTTGCCACCGGCCTGCTGGGTATCACCCTGCTGGATGTGGCGGCGATCTGGAATAACGTTAAAGCGGTAATGGTCGAGGCGATGAGCCATACGCCACCAGACTGGCCAATGATGTACACCTGATGCCTGTGGGCGAGACATTCTGAAAAGAAAAACTGTAAATAAAAAACCCAGACCGAGGTCTGGGTTTTTTGTTGTTGCGAAACGCAGGTTCTGATTATCAGAACGGGATATCGTCGTCGAAATCCATTGGCGGTTCGTTAGACTGCGCTGGTGCAGACGGCTGCTGCTGCGGACGAGACTGTGCGCCGCCGCTGAACTGGTTGCCGCCCTGAGGCTGCTGAGGCTGACCCCAACCGCCCTGCTGCTGCTGGCCGCCACCTGCTGGTGCGCCACCGCCCTGACGGCCACCCAGCATCTGCATGGTGCCGCCGACGTTTACCACCACTTCAGTGGTGTATTTTTCTGCGCCGGACTGATCGGTCCATTTACGGGTACGCAGCTGGCCTTCGATATAGACCTGGGAGCCTTTACGCAGATATTCACCGGCCACTTCGGCCAGTTTGCCAAACAGCACAACGCGGTGCCATTCGGTCTGCTCTTTCATCTCGCCGGTCGCTTTATCACGCCAGGATTCGGAAGTAGCCAGCGTAATGTTGGCCACTGCACCACCACTCGGCATATAGCGTACTTCCGGGTCCTGGCCCAGATTACCGACGAGAATCACCTTGTTTACGCCTCTGCTGGCCATGATCGTGTCTCCTGAAAACTTGTCTGAAAAGAGTGTAGCGCGCGAGTGTACCATTTCCACGTGGTCTTTCGATAGTTTCGAAGCATCTTCCAGAGTTCTCACGAAGGATACATTGTTGCACAAGTCACCAGAATTTGCATTCCAATACTGTATATCCAGCCAGGTCAATTTGTGTCATAATTAATCGTTTCTGCCGGTTGTCCTTCAAACAAACCAGGCATTCCGTGTATCTACCTACCGGGAAAGGTGAATGGATAAGATAGAAGTTCGGGGCGCCCGCACCCACAATCTCAAGAATATCAACCTCGTCATCCCTCGCGACAAACTGATCGTCGTGACCGGGCTTTCAGGCTCAGGCAAATCTTCACTGGCTTTCGACACCCTGTATGCCGAAGGGCAGCGTCGTTACGTCGAATCGCTCTCTGCTTATGCGCGCCAGTTCCTGTCGCTGATGGAAAAACCGGACGTCGACCATATCGAAGGGTTATCGCCGGCCATCTCTATTGAGCAGAAGTCGACCTCCCATAACCCGCGCTCCACCGTCGGGACCATCACCGAAATCCATGACTACCTGCGTCTGCTGTATGCCCGCGTGGGCGAGCCGCGCTGCCCGGATCACGATGTTCCGCTGGCGGCCCAGACCGTCAGCCAGATGGTGGATAACGTGCTGGCGCAGCCGGAAGGCAAACGACTGATGCTGCTGGCACCAATCATTAAAGAGCGTAAAGGCGAGCACACCAAAACGCTGGAAAACCTGGCAAGCCAGGGCTATATCCGCGCCCGTATTGACGGGGAAGTGTGCGATCTTTCCGATCCGCCGAAGCTGGAGCTGCAAAAGAAACACACCATTGAAGTGGTCATCGATCGCTTTAAGGTGCGTGACGATCTGACTCAGCGCCTGGCGGAGTCGTTCGAAACCGCGTTGGATCTCTCCGGCGGTACGGCCGTGGTTGCCGATATGGACGACCCGAAAGCAGACGAAATGCTCTTCTCGGCTAACTTTGCCTGCCCGGTGTGCGGTTACAGCATGCGCGAGCTGGAACCGCGTCTGTTCTCGTTCAACAACCCGGCGGGCGCGTGCCCGACCTGCGATGGCCTGGGCGTGCAGCAGTATTTCGATCCTGACCGGGTGATCCAGAACCCGGAGCTGTCGCTGGCAGGCGGCGCGATCCGCGGCTGGGATAAGCGTAACTTCTACTACTTCCAGATGCTGAAGTCGCTGGCGGAACACTACAAATTCGACGTCGAAGCGCCGTGGGGCAGCCTCAGCCCAACCGTGCACAAGGTGATCCTGTTCGGTTCCGCGAAAGAGAACATCGAGTTCAAATACATGAACGATCGCGGCGATACCTCGGTACGCCGTCATCCGTTCGAAGGCGTGCTGCACAACATGGAGCGCCGTTACAAAGAGACGGAATCCAGCGCGGTACGTGAAGAGCTGGCGAAGTTCATCAGCAACCGCTCCTGCGCGACCTGTGACGGCACCCGTCTGCGTCGCGAAGCGCGCCACGTGTATGTTGAAAACACGCCGCTGCCGACCATCTCGGACATGAGCATCGGCCACGCGATGGACTTCTTCACCAACCTGAAGCTCTCCGGCCAGCGTGCGCAAATTGCCGAGAAAGTGCTGAAAGAGATCGGCGATCGCCTCAAGTTCCTGGTCAACGTCGGCCTGAACTACCTGACCCTCTCCCGCTCGGCAGAGACCCTGTCCGGCGGCGAAGCGCAGCGTATCCGTCTGGCGAGCCAGATTGGTGCGGGCTTAGTCGGGGTGATGTACGTGCTGGATGAGCCGTCCATCGGCCTGCACCAGCGCGACAACGAACGCCTGCTCGGCACGCTGATCCACCTGCGTAACCTCGGTAACACGGTGATTGTGGTTGAGCATGACGAAGATGCCATTCGTGCGGCCGACCACGTGATCGACATCGGCCCGGGGGCTGGCGTCCACGGTGGTCAGGTTGTGGCAGAAGGGCCGCTGGACGCCATTATGGCGGTACCAGAATCCCTGACCGGCCAGTACATGAGCGGCAAGCGTAAGATTGAAGTGCCGAAACAGCGCGTGCCTGCGAACCCGGAAAAAGTGCTGAAGCTCACCGGGGCGCGTGGCAACAACCTGAAAGACGTCACGCTGACCCTGCCGGTTGGCCTGTTCACCTGTATTACGGGTGTGTCAGGTTCCGGTAAATCGACGCTGATCAACGATACACTGTTCCCGATTGCTCAGACGCAGTTGAACGGTGCGACCCTGGCTGAGCCAGCGCCGTATCGCGACGTTACCGGTCTGGAGCATTTCGACAAGGTGATCGATATCGATCAAAGCCCGATTGGTCGTACCCCGCGTTCTAACCCGGCGACCTATACCGGTGTCTTTACGCCGGTACGTGAACTCTTTGCCGGCGTGCCGGAATCGCGTTCGCGCGGCTATACGCCAGGTCGTTTCAGCTTTAACGTGCGCGGTGGTCGCTGCGAAGCGTGTCAGGGCGATGGGGTGATCAAAGTCGAAATGCACTTCCTGCCGGATATCTACGTGCCGTGCGACCAGTGCAAAGGCAAGCGCTATAACCGCGAAACGCTGGAAATTAAGTACAAAGGCAAGACCATCCACGAAGTGCTGGATATGACCATTGAAGAAGCACGTGAGTTCTTTGATGCCGTTCCGGCGCTGGCGCGTAAGCTCCAGACCCTGATGGATGTCGGTCTGACCTACATTCGTCTGGGCCAGTCGGCGACCACGCTGTCAGGCGGTGAAGCGCAGCGCGTGAAGCTGGCGCGTGAGCTTTCCAAGCGCGGCACCGGTCAGACGCTGTACATTCTGGATGAGCCAACTACCGGTCTGCACTTTGCCGATATCCAGCAGTTACTCGACGTGCTGCACCAGCTGCGCGATCAGGGCAACACCATCGTGGTGATTGAGCACAACCTGGACGTGATTAAAACCGCGGACTGGATTGTCGATCTCGGCCCGGAAGGCGGCAGCGGCGGCGGCGAAATCCTGGTTTCCGGCACCCCGGAAACCGTCGCGGAATGCGAAGCCTCACACACGGCCCGCTTCCTTAAGCCTCTTCTGAAGTAGTTACACCGAAAGCTGCTGCCGGGTCATCTCCGGCAGCAGTTCCACCGCCTGTTTGTAAGAGGCATCCACCAGGTAGTAAATCTGCGAATCCGGTATCGACCCATCCAGGTAGACCGTGCTCCAGTGGGCTTTATTCAGGTGCTGGCTGGGACGCACATCGGTATGCTGCTGACGCAGCAGCTCCGCCAGTTCCGGGCTGGTTTTTAACGAGGCCGCCGGACGCCCCTCCACATCTTTCACCATCGCAAACAGCACGTCTGCGACTTTAATCTGGGTTGCCTTCCAGTCACTGTGCACGCTTTGCTCCGCACCCGGCTTATTCATGCAGTACTGAAGTATCTCCGAAATTGTCATCATTATTCCCCTTGTAGCGTAGCGATAATTTTGCGCGAACCGCCATGGATACGATGTTCTCCCAGCCAGATCCCCTGCCAGGTGCCCAGCTGCACGCGGCCATGATTCACCGGCAGCAGCAGAGAGACGCCCAGCATGGAGGATTTAATATGGGAAGGCATGTCGTCTGGCCCCTCATCATCATGTTCCCAGCGGGCACCGTCGGGAACGGATTTGAGAAAATGCTGCTCCATATCGGAACGGACGGTGGGATCGCAATTCTCGTTGAGCGTGAGAGAGGCTGACGTGTGTTGCAGCAAAAGATGCAGTAAACCGACGTTGATGCGGGAAAGATCGCGGATCTGTCCAAGGACCTCGTCCGTCACCAGGTGAAAACCACGAGACCTGGCGCGCAGGGTCAGGGTTTGCTGATACCACATGTGCTGCTCCGTGTTACAGGATAATCCTTCTAAGTGTGCAGCAATACGACGAAAGGTAAAACCCGTTGCGGGTAAATCTGCTTAAAAAAGCGACTTTTCCGCCCCGGGTACTCAGTATTCTGAATTGACGATCACCTCTTCGCCAAACGCCCCTGCCTGTGGCAGCGGTTTGTACGTCGAGTTGGAGGCGCGCAGCACCCGGATGCCTCTGGCGCCTGCCTCGCGGGCTGCGGCGATGTCGCTATCGGCATCGCCGTAGTAAATCTTGATCTGTTTCTGCTCCATCCACGACGCTTTGTTGTTTGTGCCCGATGTGTCACCGGCAAAAATGACCGGGTTCATGGCCGCGGCGGGGATCAGAAAGGCGTCCTGCAAGGTTTTAGTGACGGTTTCGGTTCGGGTAGGATGACGCCCGGTAATAAACCAGATCCTGTCGCCACGCTTAACGTGCATGGCAATCAGCGAGCGGGCCACCTCTTTCGGAATGCTGAACTCATCCCAGCCGTTGTTCATCTGCTGCCAGAAAGCCGGATTTTTCAGGTAATCCTCGCTCTGCGGTGACCAGGTCTTTTTACCCCGCCAGAAGCCCGGGCTGGAGAACAGGACGGTGTTATCAATATCAAATCCCACCGACATGGGCGGACGTCCCATCAGGCTGTTTTCTATCTGGGTAACAGACACCCAATGGATCGGCTCCTGTTCGGCCAGTCTGGCAGCGTTGGTACCGGTATATAACGGTGGGGGTGATGAGGGGCGCGCGACTACCGGGTGACTAAGCGAGAGCAATAAGCAGGCAGCGCTGAACGCCAGTGTGATCTTGCGCATATTATCCCCTGAATATTCAAAGCGTTATTGTTTATTTTTGAGCGGATGGTCAAAAAACACATCGAAAATAACCGCAGCGGGAGGGGAATGAAAGGAAATTCTTCATTAAAGGCGTAATAAAAGGAGGGTATCACAGCGCGGGGTTTCCTGATTGCGGCCCCCTTCGTCAACGCAAGGAGGCCGCGAGTAAGTACTTACATTACAGCGGCAAAGGCCTGCGCCACGCGCTGAACGTTGCTGCTGTTCAGGCCTGCCACGCACATACGTCCGCTGGCAATCAGGTAGACGCCAAACTCATCGCGCAGGCGATCCACCTGCTGCGCGCTGAAGCCGGTGTAGCTGAACATACCGCGCTGCTGCAGCAGGTAGTCGAAGTTGTGCCCCGGTACCGCCTCTTTCAGCACATCGACCAGCGTCTGACGCATGGAAAGGATACGGGTACGCATCGCTTCCACTTCCGCCAGCCACTCGGCTTTGAGTGCGTCGTCGCCCAGTACGGTCGCCACAACCTGCGCACCAAAGTTTGGCGGGCTGGAGTAGATACGACGCACGGTGGCTTTCAACTGGCCAAGCACGCGCCCGGCAGCGTCCTGGTCTTCGCAGACCACGGAAAGGCCACCTACACGCTCGCCATACAGGGAGAAGATTTTGGAGAAGGAGTTGCTGACCAGTGCCGGCAGGCCAGCGCTGGCGATGGCACGAATGGCATAGGCGTCCTCTTCCATCCCGGCACCAAAGCCCTGATAGGCAATGTCGAGGAACGGGATCAGGTTGCGCGCTTTCAGCACCTCAATCACGGCATCCCACTGATCGTTGGTCAGATCGGCACCGGTCGGGTTATGGCAGCACGGGTGCAGCAGCACGATACTGCGTTCCGGCAAGGTGCTCAGTTTTTCCAGTAACGCACCAACACGCACCCCATTGCTCTGATCGTCAAACCACGGGTAGGTGTTCACCGTGAAGCCCGCGCCTTCAAAGATGGCGACGTGGTTTTCCCAGGTAGGGTCGCTCACCCAGACACCGGATTCCGGGAAATATTTGTGCAGGAAGTCTGCGCCAACCTTCAGCGCACCTGAGCCGCCCAGGGTCTGGATGGTGGCGACACGCTTTTCCACCAGCACCGGATGGTCTGCACCAAACAGCAGCGGGGCAATGGTGTGACGATAGCTGTTCAGCCCTTCCATCGGCAGATAGAGCGAGGCGCCGTGCGGCGTGGCGTTCAGACGTTCTTCGGCTTTGGCCACCGCCTGCAGCTGCGGAATAATGCCGGCTTCGTTGTAATAAAGACCGATGCTGAGGTTAACTTTATCGCCGCGCGGATCTTCTTTAAAACGCTCCATTAAGGAGAGGATTGGGTCGCCAGCATAGGCGTCAACTTTCTGGAACACGCGATGGTTCTCCGGGTAATAATGAGGCAGGGAATTCAACAATAAACCGGAAGCGGCAGAAGATCGAGAGGATGTTAAGGAAGATGAGGTGTGGGCGACAGAACCTGCGGGCGGCCTGTTTCCCCTCACCCTGGCTCTAAAAGGCCGAGGGCTCCCCAGTATTTTATTGCCCTTAAAGCCATGTCGGCGTTCTAAGAGGATAAATAACTTATAGCGGCTCCCTGGTCCGGCTGAAAATCGTCGAAGCGTTTCCGGAAGGCCGGGGCGAGGCACAGGGATGCGCCGGGAGGGCATAGCCTGCAGGGATGCTGGCTGGTGCCCGACCCGAAAGTCTGAAGGAATAAGCTGAGTGCACCGCGACGCGGCGATTTTCCTGGCCGGGAGCCGGGATTGTGAAGAGGGAGGCGGCGAGCCCCCTTAACAGGTTCGCGAGTGACGCGACTGACAAAGAAGTGCTGAACATAAGGTGAACGGAACAATCACCTCAGTCGCATGCTCCCCCTTACCACAGCCCTCTCCCTAAGGGAGAGGGAGCAGTCCGTGCGGGTTTCTCACTCACACAGAATTGAGGGAAAGTCGATATCAGTCGAGGTAGTGCATTGCCACCCGCGACGTCAGTCGGGTGATAAGTTCGTAAGCACTCACTTTTGTAATTTCCGCGATTTGCTCCACGGGTAAACCTTCTCCCCACAGGATCACCGGATCGCCCGCCTTCTCCTGCGCCTCTGGCCCGAGGTCAACGCAGATCATGTCCATCGCGACACGGCCGACAATAGGCACTTCGCGGCCATTGACCAGCACTGGCGTACCGGATGGGGCCGCGCGCGGGTAACCGTCGCCATAGCCCATCGCCACCACGCCCAGACGGGTGTCGCGCTCGCTGACCCAGGTGCCGCCGTAGCCCACCGGTTCACCGGCTTTGTGCTCGCGCACCGCAATCAGGCTGGAAGTGAGTGACATCACCGGCTGAAAACCGAAGTCTGGCCCCCATGGCTTGCCCTCCAGCGGCGAAACGCCGTACAGAATAATGCCCGGACGCGCCCAGTCGAAGTGGGACTGCGGCCACAGCAAAATACCGCCGGAGGCCGCTATCGAGCGTAAGCCCGGCTTGCCTTCACAGAAGGTATTGAAGATATCGAGCTGCTGTTCGGTCGCGCCACATTCCGGCTCATCGGCGCGGGCAAAATGGCTGACGATATTGACCGGCTGACGAACGTTCTGGCACTGGCTTAAACGCTGATAAAAAGCCTCAGCTTGCTCCGGGCGTACGCCGAGGCGGTGCATGCCGGTGTCGAGCTTCATCCACACGGTGACCGGCTCACTGAGTACCGCGTTCTCCAGCGCCTCGAGCTGCTCTCTGTTGTGCACGGCGGTATGCAGCTGTTTTTCGGCGATGGTTGGCAGATCGGCGGCATTAAAGAAGCCTTCGAGCAGCAGTATCGGCTGGGTGATCCCCCCTTCGCGCAGGCGCAGGGCTTCTTCGAGACGGGCGACGCCAAAGGCGTCTGCATCAGGGAGCGTTCGCGCGGTCTCGATCAGACCGTGTCCGTAAGCGTTCGCTTTCACGACTGCAACCAGTTTGCTGGCGGGAGCCAGTTCACGCAGGCGTTGCAGGTTGTGTCGCAGAGCGCGGCGGTTAATGACTACAGTTGCCGCTTGCATTTGAATTCCTTAATAAAAAGACTCTCCAGAATCATTCACGATGCAGAACAAAAACGCTATCGCGTTTTTGAACAGCGCCTGCGCAGGCCCCAAAGGAGCGAGGACGCAGCCGAGACACGTGACAAGCCCGTTCACCCCGGGAGCTTAGTAAGCCGGGGTGAGCGGGCGCAGTCAACGCCCCTGCGGCGTGAAGGATGAGGAAGCGCTATTCGTCGTCGTATTGCGGGCCCGCATAGTTATCAAAGCGCGACCACTGGCCGTTAAAGGTAAGCCGCACCGTACCGATCGGGCCGTTACGCTGCTTACCGATAATAATTTCTGCGATGCCTTTAAGATCGCTGTTCTCGTGATACACCTCATCACGGTAGATGAACATGATGAGGTCAGCATCCTGCTCGATGGAGCCAGACTCACGCAGGTCGGAGTTCACCGGGCGTTTATCAGCACGCTGTTCCAGAGAGCGGTTAAGCTGCGACAGCGCCACAACAGGCACCTGCAACTCTTTCGCCAGCGCCTTCAGCGAGCGGGAGATTTCGGCAATCTCCAGGGTACGGTTATCCGACAGGGACGGAACGCGCATCAGCTGGAGGTAGTCGATCATGATAAGGCCAATGCCGCCATGCTCGCGGGCAATGCGGCGTGCGCGGGAACGTACTTCCGTCGGCGTCAGGCCGGAGGAGTCATCGATATAGATGTTCCGTTTTTCCAGCAGAATGCCCATGGTGCCGGAGATCCGCGCCCAGTCTTCGTCGTCCAGTTGGCCGGTACGAATGCGGGTCTGATCCACGCGCGACAGCGAGGCCAGAGAACGCATCATGATCTGCTCGGAGGGCATCTCCAGACTGAAAATCAAAACCGGTTTATCCTGCAACATCGCCGCATTTTCGACGAGGTTCATCGCAAAGGTGGTTTTCCCCATCGACGGACGCGCGGCGACGATAATCAGATCCGACGGCTGTAGACCCGCGGTCTTTTTGTTCAGATCGTCATAGCCGGTGTTGACCCCGGTTACCCCGTCATGCGGCTGCTGGAACAGTTGCTCGATACGCGAGACGGTGGCGTCCAGCACTTCGGCAATGTTTTTTGGCCCTTCGTCTTTATTGGCGCGGCTTTCCGCGATTTTAAATACCCGGGATTCGGCCAGATCGAGCAGCTCGTCGCTGTTACGCCCCTGCGGATCGAAACCGGCTTCTGCGATTTCGTTGGCGACGGAGATCATGTCGCGCACAACCGCACGTTCGCGCACGATATCGGCGTAGGCGCTAATGTTCGCCGCACTTGGGGTATTTTTCGATAACTCGGCCAGATAGGCGAAGCCGCCAACGGATTCCAGCTGTCCCTGCCGCTCCAGCGATTCCGCGAGCGTGATCAGGTCAATCGGGCTGCCCGACTCCTGCAGACGCGCCATCTCGGTAAAGATATGGCGGTGCGGGCGGGTATAGAAATCGTCGGTGACAACGCGCTCGGCAACATCGTCCCAGCGTTCGTTATCCAGCATTAAACCGCCCAACACCGACTGTTCCGCTTCAATCGAGTGCGGCGGGACTTTTAACCCGGCTAACTGCGGATCGCGCTCGCGGGGCTCAGTCTGTTTGTTGAAGGGTTTATTTCCTGCCATAGTGAAGGGAGCCGAGATAGAAATGGGGTCGATATTTTACCATGATTCATAACATTTGCCCCACCCAAATGTCACTGGAGGATAAATGGCAACGCGTATTGAATTTCATAAGCACGGCGGCCCGGACGTTCTCAAAGCGGTAGAGTTTACCCCCACCGCGCCTGGCGATAACGAAGTCCAGGTCGAAAACAAAGCCATTGGTATTAACTATATCGACACCTATATCCGCGGAGGCCTTTATCCGCCCCCGGCTCTGCCAAGCGGACTGGGCACCGAAGCGGCGGGCGTAGTGGTCAAAGTGGGCAGCGCCGTTAAGCATATAAAAGAGGGCGACCGCGTGGTGTATGCGCAATCTGCCCTCGGCGCCTACAGCTCGATCCACAATGTCCCGGCAGATAAAGCCGCCATTCTGCCTGACGCCATCTCCTTTGAGCAGGCCGCCGCCTCCTTCCTGAAAGGGTTAACGGTGTTTTATCTGTTGCGCAAAACCTATGAGATCAAACCCGATGAACAGTTCCTGTTCCACGCGGCCGCAGGCGGCGTTGGGCTGATTGCCTGTCAGTGGGCAAAAGCGCTGGGCGCCAAACTGATCGGCACCGTCGGCAACGCGCAAAAGGCGCAGCGCGCGCTTCAGGCGGGTGCCTGGCAGGTGATCAACTACCGCGAAGAGAGCATCGTTGAGCGGGTGAAAGAGATCACCGGCGGTAAAAAGGTGCGCGTAGTGTATGACTCGGTGGGCAAAGACACCTGGGAAGCCTCGCTGGATTGTCTGCAACGTCGCGGCCTGATGGTCAGCTTCGGTAACGCCTCCGGCCCGGTGACCGGGGTGAATCTCGGCATTCTTAACCAGAAAGGGTCGTTGTTCGCCACTCGTCCTTCGCTGCAAGGCTACATCACCAATCATGACGAACTGGTTGAGGCCAGCAATGAGCTGTTCTCATTGATTGCCAGCGGCGTAATTAAGGTGGATGTGGCGGAGGCGCAGAAATATCCGCTGGCCGATGCGCAACGGGCGCATGAAGTGCTGGAGAGCCGGGCGACGCAGGGGTCGAGTCTGCTGATCCCCTGAATAATTCATGTTGCAGGACGAAACGCTTAACCGCTTTGAACAGCGCTTGCGCTGGCCCCGAACGGGCGAGGTCAAAGGCCGGGTAATGCGATAATTGAATGAACCCCGGGAGCTTACTCAGGTAAGTGACTGGGGTGAATGAAAGCAGTCAACGCATTTGCGGCAGGAATGATAACGGGTCAGAAAGAAATTGGGCTTCCCGGAGGAAGCCCTTTCTTTTTTTAGTTCGGCTGTATGTAGGGTACAGCACGATGAATTCTTTAACGGCGGCAATAGTGACAGATTCGATAACTAAATCCTATTCTGTTCTAAGCAATGCTCCGTAAAAGTTGCAAGGATGTGACGAACCGCTCAATACCTTAGTAACGAAAGCGGTTATTGCGCTGATAGCGTGGGATTTTTGGCGATTTAATCGCCCGTATCGCCCACACCACCGCCACGGCCAACAGCAACCACGGCAGCAGTTTTAGCATCAGGGCAAACAGCCCGCCGATAAACATCACCGCGGTGGCAACCACCAATGCGGCAATGATCCCCAGCAGCGAGACGCCGGTTACTAACAGCATGACAAAAAATCCAATCACAAAAAGTAGTTCCAGCATGGCTCTCTCCAGTAATGCATAACAACGATACGCTGCTATGACCATTACAAGATCCGTGCCAAAAATAAGTGATTGATAGTAAATAAAAACGCCCGGCAATGCGGTGCCGGGCGTGGTGAATTTGACCAGGTTTTAGTGAAAATTATCGCTTGTCTGCCACCAGACGCAGCGCTTGCTCCAGCACCTCGATATCGGCTCCCGCTTTATGGGCGTTTTCACTCAGGTAACGACGCCACTGGCGCGCGCCCGGGATCCCCTGGAACAGACCCAGCATGTGGCGGGTCACGTGGCCCAGATAGGTGCCGTTGCTCAGCTCACGCTCAATGTAGGGGTACATTGCCCGCACCACCGCGACCGGATCGCGATCGGCGCAATCCACACCAAAGATTTCGCGATCGACCGCCGCCAGCACGCCCGGGTTCTGGTACGCCTCGCGGCCCACCATTACGCCATCCATATGCGCTAAATGCGCTTTGGCCTCGTCCAGAGACTTGATACCGCCATTGATCGACATGGTCAGCTGCGGGAAATCACGCTTCAGCTGATAGACACGCGGGTAATCCAGAGGCGGGATCTCACGGTTCTCTTTCGGGCTAAGGCCAGAAAGCCAGGCTTTGCGGGCATGGATGATAAACATGTCGCACTCGCCCTTGCCGGCTACCGTGCCGATAAAGTCGCAGAGAAATTCGTAGCTGTCCTGATCGTCGATGCCGATACGGGTTTTGACCGTCACCGGAATGGAGACCACATCGCGCATCGCTTTCACGCAGTCGGCCACCAGCTGCGCATTGCCCATCAGGCAGGCACCAAACATGCCGTTCTGCACACGATCGGAGGGGCAGCCAACGTTGAGGTTGATCTCGTCATAACCGCGCTCTTCTGCCAGCTTCGCGCAGTGCGCCAGCGCGGCCGGATCGCTGCCGCCGAGCTGCAAGGCTACCGGATGCTCTTCTTCGCTGAAGGCGAGGTAGTCGCCCTTGCCATGAATAATCGCCCCGGTGGTCACCATCTCGGTATAGAGCAGAGTATGGCGCGACAGCAAACGCAGGAAGTAGCGACAGTGTCTGTCTGTCCAGTCGAGCATCGGCGCGATGGAAAAACGGTGAGCAGGATAGATGGACGAGTTTTCTGACGACATGGCGAAATTTTAAGCATCTGGTGAAAAGGGGGCGCTACTATAGCACAGATTTGCCGGAGGCAGAGCGCCTCCGGTTCCTGTCAGAACCTCACGCTAAATTGCGCTCCGGCCCCCCAGGTTTCATCCTCGCCGACGATGCCGGTCAGATCGATATGCACGGTGTTAAAGGGGGCGAAGCCCAGCCCGCCGGTAAAGACGTTACTGTCGTTGCCCTTCACGTCACCGCGAAAGCCGCCGCGCACCGCCAGCCAGCCCAGCAGAGAGACCTCTGCCCCCGCCCCGACATACTGCGAATTTTCTTCGCTTTTGAAGCCCCGGGTTTGAGTCAGATCGCCGTCGGCGCTGAGGGTTAACAGGCCGGTATGCCAGGCCACCCCCGCCGTGACCAGAGGGCGGATCTGCCAGGTATCCTGATAACTCACCTCTTGCCCGGTACGCCCGTTGAGAACGCGGATATCGTTGGTATCAATATCGCGGGACAAGAGGTTCTGCCCGCTCAGGCCGACCGTCCAGTTTTCACCGAAGTCCACCGCAACGCCGACATCGACGTTAAAACTGGTATCGTCATTGCGGTAACGGCTGCTGTTAAAGTCGCTGCTGTCGTAGGTATAGATGGAGGTGGTGTAGTTGTAGAGCCAGGTTTGTTGCAGCTTTGGCGTCACGCCGACCGAAACCGGCAGGCCGTTGAAATCAAACTGGCGGGCAATCGCCACGCCGTAATCAGAGACGATCGCCGCCCTGCCTTTGGCGATGGAGTTAAGGTTGCGGGTAATCACGTCACTGCCGTTTCGCGCCGCACCCAACGCCATCTGGTTGGTCATCCCCATGCTGCCCTGCAATCTACGAAGAAAATCGATATCCTGCTGGTCGATCTCCGAGCTGACGCGCGCGTGGGCATTGGCCTTAGCGACAAACGCCAGCGACAGCCCCGAGCCAGGAATACTGACGGCGATCCCTGCCCCGGCGTTGGCGTGCGCGGTTTTGCCCTCAAGAAACTCCAGCTGGTCGGCCAGACTGCCTGCGGCACCCTGAAGCTCACTGAGCGTTCCCTGCGGATCGGCCATGATCCTCGCTACGGTCAGATCGTCGATCATCTCCTGATCGGCGCGGATCTCATCGCTGATTTCGTCGATCTTATCCTGCAGATTGTCTTTATCGCTGATTTGCGCCCCCACCGAGGGAAATATAATGGCGACGTCATCTTCCGCCTGGGATTTTGCCAGCAGGGCCGGGTTGATCAATACCCCACTGCTATAATGCGCCGACGCAACGCCTGTCCCACCCATTGCATCGCCGCGTGCTTCCGTCCATGTATTTGCAGCTCCGGCCTGATTAGACAAAAGAAAAGCGGTGGCAATTCCCGCCACAGAAAATTTGAATTTTATTTTCACAGGACACCTGACTTATTGTGGGTGAATAAACCCCGGCAGCTAAATGCCGCGCAGGGGCATACGTCCTTTGTGAAAAAAGTATTAGGCGACGAATTTATCTAAACTTTCGTATTAGATAACTCGTTGATTTTCTTATCTGTTTAAATATGTATAGAACAAGAAATTATTTTTGCCCTGGTTTTCCATCATGAGGTCCAAAAAATTGCGGCGGATGATCGATCCAGCGATCTTCGCGCGTGGCGGCATATACCGGATTCAGCGGATAATAAATTCGGTTATGTTTTTTATTTGCTTCACCCACGACTAATAACCGTACATCATCACTGGTATTATTAATAAAGGTGTGACAGACCCCCGTCCCGGCAGGAAAACCCACGCTATCCCCCGGCTCCAGCTTCCATAAATAGCCGTTGATCCAGGCTTCGGGATAACCCTCGAGCACAAAGATAAATTCCTCTTCATCGCTTTCGGCATGAGGATAAGAAGTGCGACGTCCGGGCGGCAGACGTTCGTGGTGAATACCGAGGCGGCCAAGCCCCAGCGCACGGGCCAGCGGCGCGCCAATGGAGAAACGCTCTGGGCTGTCAGGATAGGTCGAGTTGTCAGCACCTTCTACTTCACGCCAGTGTCGAATGCAGTCCGGTCTTTTCATCTTTTCATCCCCTGTGGTTTTTCGTCAGGGTAGCACACCCGGTGGATCTCGGCGTTTGGGCCAGAACATGGTAAAGTGGCGGTTTGTTATTCCACGTTATTCGAGGTGCAAAATGGAAACGACCACAATGCAGGCACTGTTAGCGCAAGCCGAAAAGCTGTGCGCGCAACGCAATGTGCGCCTGACTCCGCAGCGCCTTGAAGTGTTGCGTCTGCTGAGTCTGCAAAACGGGGCCATCAGCGCCTACGATCTGCTCGACCTGCTGCGCGAAAGCGAGCCTCAGGCCAAGCCGCCTACCGTATATCGGGCGCTCGATTTTTTACTTGAGCAGGGCTTTGTGCATAAGGTGGAATCGACCAACAGCTATGTGCTGTGCCATCTGTTCGATCAGCCGACCCACACCTCTGCGATGTTTATCTGTGACCGCTGTGGCAGCGTGAAGGAAGAGGGCGCGGAAGGGGTGGAAGATATTATGCATACCCTGGCAGCGAAGATGGGCTTTGCTCTGCGCCACAACGTGATTGAGGCGCACGGCCTGTGCCGTAACTGCGTCGAAGTGGAAGCCTGCCGCCATCAGGAAGATTGCCAGCACGATCACTCTATCCAGCTGAAGAAAAAGCCGCGCTGAGGGCAAAAAAAGGGGCGACCTGTAAGGTCGCCCTGGGCGTACATCCGTGTACCTGCGGGTATAGGTTAATTACCAGCGATAGTTGTTACGGGTTTCCCAGTCACCAACTTCTTTCTCCGCCTGGTCTTTCTCATAACCATAGCGTTCCTGAATTTTACCCACCAGCTGGTCACGTTTACCTTCGATGACGGTCATGTCATCGTCGGTCAGGTCGCCCCACTGTTCTTTCACTTTACCTTTGAATTGTTTCCAGTTACCGCCGACTTGGTCTTTATTCATCATCGATTCCTCTTCGTTCGGTCGTTAAGGTTAAGTTCGTCCTGAAATACGTTTCGTGCTGGACGTGATAATAATTATAGATAAGCCTGCGGCGTTAGGTTTGTTATTCGGAATCTTTTACCATTTGGCAAGGCGAGGCCGCTATGAAAACCAGCTGCCGTTGCGCCAGTGCCTATGCCAGATCCAGCCCAGAGACAGCCCGCGCAGGGCCAGGAACACGCTCAGGGCCAGCCACAAACCATGGTTGCCCAGCCACGGCAGGGTGAAAAGCGTCAGGCCAAACCCGGCGGCGGCCACCGCCATGCTGTTGCGCATTTCCGCCCCGCGGGTGGCGCCGATAAACATGCCATCCAGTAGATAGCACCAGACGCCTACCACCGGCAGGATCACCTGCCAGATAAGATAGTGGCTCGCCAGCTCGCGCAGTTCGGGCAGTGAAGTCAGCAGGGCGATGATTCGATCGCCTGTCAGGGCATAGATGAGGGCAAAGGTCAGCGCGACCAGGCCAGACTGACGGCAGGCCGCCCGCCACACTTCCCGCAGCTGGCCGCTTTCCCGTGCGCCATAGGCCTGCCCGGAGTGCGCCTCGACCGCATAGGCGAAGCCATCCAGCGCGTAAGCGGTAAAGGTCAGCAAGGTCATCAGCACGGCGTTGACGGCAATAATCTCCGGCCCTAGCCGTGCTCCCATCACCGTCAGCGCCCCGAAGCAGAGTTGCAGCAGCAGCGAGCGCAACATGATGTCGCGATTGAGGGCCAGTAGCTTACGGATGTTGCCGCGCCAGCTCGTTTTCAGCAGCGCCAGCGAAATACCGCGCAGCGCCAATACCCGCCAGACCATCCATAAGCCGATCAACAGGGTGGCGTATTCCGCGATAGCGGTCGCCAGGGCAGCGCCCTGAACATTCATCTTCAGCCCCATCACCAGCCACACATCCAGCACGATATTGAGCAGGTTGCCCACCACCAGCAGGATCACCGGTGCCCGGGCATACTGCACGCCCAACAGCCAGCCGAGCAGCACCAGGTTAGCCAGCGATGCCGGGGCGCTGAGCCAACGGATTTCAAGGAAGCGCCGCGCCTGATGCAGGACGGCCTCGCTACCACCGACAATATGCAGCGCCAGATCGATAAGCGGCGTGCGCAGCAGCACAATCACTAACCCTGCGCCCAGCGCCAGGATCAGCGGCTGCACCAGCGCACGGGCCAGACGCAGCGGATCTTTCGCGCCATAGGCCTGAGCGGTAAGCCCGGTAGTGCTCATGCGCAAAAAGAGCAGCAGCATAAACAGGAAGCTGGTTGCCGTCGCGCCGATGGCGACACCGCCCAGATAGACGGGCGAATCGAGATGACCAATCACCGCTGTGTCCACCAGCCCAAGCAGAGGAACGCTGATGTTGGAGACGATCATGGGAAGTGCAAGACGCCACAACGCCTTGTCTGAAGAAGTCAGGAGAGACATGGAAATGTTCGCCAGAGGCAAGAAAACCAGACTGCGACACTGCCGCAGTCTGTCAGAAAAGCATTATAACCATTCACCGTTGCGGATGACGCCAACCGCCAGGCCTTCGATGGAAAAGTTATTTTCACGCAGGTCGACAACAATCGGGGAAAACTCGCTGTTTTCCGGCAGCAGTTGCACAGTGTTACCCTGCTTTTTCAGGCGTTTAACGGTCACTTCATCATCGATACGTGCGACCACAACCTGCCCGTTACGCACGTCCTGAGTTTTATGGACTGCCAGCAGATCACCGTCCAGAATACCGATATCTTTCATCGACATGCCGCTAACACGGAGCAGAAAGTCTGCGCTCGGTTTAAACATGCCAGGATCGACCTGATAGTGGCCTTCAATGTGCTGTTGCGCAAGCAGCGGTTCACCGGCGGCGACACGACCGACGAGGGGAAGACCCTCTTCCGCTTCAACCAGCAGACGAATACCGCGAGACGCACCGGAGACAATTTCAAGCACACCCTTGCGCGCCAGTGCCTTAAGATGCTCTTCAGCGGCATTTGGAGAACGGAAGCCCAGACGCTGCGCGATTTCTGCACGCGTCGGCGGCATACCCGTCTGGCCGATATGATCCCTAATGAGATCAAACACCTCTTGCTGCCTGGTCGTTAACGCTTTCATTCCGCCCCCTGGGTGTATATACAGTTATGCTGTGAGTATATACAGCTAAAGGTGATTTTGGAACCACAAACCGCATAAAAAACCAGAGACTTTTGCGGTTTCTGAAGGCTTATCGTAAATGTCCCCAAAGCAGCGTGACCCAGGTAAACAACGCAACGATAATCGCCATCAGCACTGCGGCAGAACCCATATCTTTCGCCCGGCCCGACAGCTCGTGAAAATCAGTGCCGATACGGTCTACCACCGCCTCGATCGCACTGTTCAGAATTTCGACTATCATCACCAACATCACCGAGCCAATCAGTAATACGCGGGTGATGGGATCCACATCCAGCCAGCAGGCAATAATAATCGCCGCGATGACAGCAACACCCTCCTGGCGAAATGCGGCTTCATTGATCCAGGCAGCACGGATGCCTTTCCATGAATAGCCGGCAGCTTTAATGATTCGGGTTAACCCAGTGGTATTATTGGCCATTAAAAGAAACCTTTCTTCGAAAATAGCGTCATAAACGGTGGTTTAAGCGCCCTGCGCAGCCACCGGAAGTATGACGGGTAACAACAGAAATTTTGCGCGCTTTCTGTTATCCTTGCGCCGCAATTGCATTTTTAACCAGAGGCTTTACATCGTTTATGTCTGGCTGGCCACGAATTTACTACAAATTACTTAATTTACCATTAAGCGTCCTGGTAAAAAGCAAGTCTATTCCGGCGGTTCCTACGCTGGAGTTAGGACTCGATAACTCGCGTCCTATTATGTACGTTTTGCCTTATAACTCGAAGGCCGACTTGCTGACGCTGCGCGCCCAATGTCTGGCGCACGATCTCCCCGATCCGCTGGAGCCGCTGGAGATCGACGGCACCCAACTGCCGCGCTACATCTTTATCCACGGTGGCCCTCGCGTGTTCACCTGGTACACACCGAAAGAAGAGTCGATCAAGCTGTTCCATGATTACCTCGATCTGCACCGCAGCAACCCGCTGCTGGATGTGCAGATGGTGCCCGTGTCGGTCATGTTTGGCCGTCGTCCGGGGCGCGATAAAGGCGAAGAGAATCCGCCGTTGCGTATGCTCAACGGGGTGCAGAAATTTTTCGCCGTCAACTGGCTTGGCCGCGACAGCTTTGTCCGTTTTTCACCGTCAGTTTCACTGCGCCGCATGGCCGATGAACACGGTACGGATAAGACCATCGCCCAGAAGCTGGCACGTGTGGCGCGCATGCACTTTGCCCGTCAGCGTCTTGCCGCGGTAGGCCCACGCCTGCCTGCTCGCCAGGATCTGTTTAACAAGCTGCTGGCCTCAAAAGCCATTGCCCGTGCCGTCGAAGACGAAGCGCGCAGCAAAAAAATCTCCCACGAGAAGGCGCAGCAAAACGCCATCGCCCTGATGGAAGAGATTGCGGCCAACTTCTCCTACGAGATGATCCGCCTTAGCGACCGTATCCTGAGCTTTACCTGGAACCGTCTCTATCAGGGGATTAACGTGCACAACGCCGAGCGTGTGCGGCAGCTTGCCCACGACGGCCATGAGATTGTCTATGTACCCTGCCACCGCAGCCACATGGACTACCTGCTGCTCTCGTATGTGCTCTATCACCAGGGGCTGGTGCCGCCGCATATCGCTGCGGGTATCAACCTCAACTTCTGGCCAGCAGGCCCGATCTTCCGCCGTCTGGGTGCGTTCTTTATTCGCCGTACCTTTAAAGGTAACAAGCTCTACTCTACCGTGTTCCGCGAGTATCTGGGCGAGCTGTTCAGCCGTGGCTATTCGGTGGAATACTTCGTGGAAGGCGGCCGTTCCCGTACCGGGCGTTTGCTCGATCCGAAGACCGGCACTCTTTCGATGACCATTCAGGCGATGCTGCGTGGCGGTACGCGTCCAATCACCCTGGTGCCGATTTACATCGGTTACGAGCACGTGATGGAAGTGGGCACCTACGCCAAAGAGCTGCGCGGCGCCACCAAAGAGAAAGAGAGCCTGCTGCAGATGCTGCGGGGCCTGAGCAAGCTGCGTAACCTCGGCCAGGGGTATGTGAACTTCGGCGAACCTATGCCGCTGATGACCTACCTGAATCACCGTGTGCCGGAGTGGCGTGAGTCCATCGACCCGATCGAAGCAGTGCGTCCGGCCTGGCTGACGCCAACGGTTAACGCCATTGCCGCCGATCTGATGGTGCGCATTAACAACGCCGGTGCGGCCAACGCCATGAACCTGTGTTGTACCGCCCTGCTTGGCTCTCGCCAGCGTTCGCTTACCCGCGAGCAGCTGACCGAGCAGCTCGACTGCTACCTGAACCTGTTGCGCAACGTGCCGTACGCGGAAGACGCCACGGTGCCGACCGCCAGCGCCAGCGAGTTGCTTGAGCACGCGCTGCAGATGAACAAGTTTGAGGTCGAGAAGGACACCATCGGCGATATCATCATTCTGCCGCGCGAGCAGGCGGTGCTGATGACCTATTACCGCAACAACATTGCGCATATGCTGATGCTGCCTTCGCTGATGGCGGCCATCATCACCCAGCATCGCCAGATCACCCGTCAGGCGCTTCTGGAGCATGTCACCGCCCTTTACCCGATGCTGAAAGCCGAGCTGTTCCTGCGCTGGAACAACGACGAGCTGGCCGAGGTGCTGGATAAGCAGATTGAAGAGCTGACCCGCCAGGGCCTGATTTCGCAGAAAGATGACCTTCTGCTGATCAACCCGTCCCGGGCGCGCACGCTGCAACTGCTGGCAGCAGGCGCACGTGAAACCGTGCAGCGCTACGCCATTACTTTCTGGCTGCTGAGCGCTAACCCGTCGATCAACCGCGGTACGCTGGAGAAAGAGAGCCGCACGCTGGCACAGCGTCTCTCGATGCTGCATGGCATCAACGCGCCGGAGTTCTTCGATAAAGCGGTATTCAGTTCACTGGTGTTAACGCTGCGTGACGAGGGTTATATCAGCGACAGTGGTGATGCCGAGCCGGAAGAGACGATGAAGGTGTACCAGATGCTGGCAGACCTGATTACCTCTGACGTGCGCTTAACGATTGAGAGCGCAACACAGGGCGAGTCTGCGGTCTGATGCCCGCCCCCGCCCCTCTTCCACCGGGAGAGGGAGCAAACATAAAAAATGGCAGTCTAAAGGCTGTAATGCCAGTCAGTTAAGCCCGGTGGATTGTTCCGTTCACCTCAGGTTCAGCAGAAAATGGCATTACACAACCCGTGAACGTGACAAGGGGGGCCGCCGGGCCCCCCTTGTCAATCCCCGCGGCCCCGCAATGAAACCGGTGCTTCGCACTGCGCTCACCTCCCGACCGGCTGCCTGCGGTCGGCTCAACTCGACATCCTGTCTCGATTCGCCTCTGGCCGCCATCCCTGGCGTCCAGCCCTTGTCATCCGGTCTCCGGTTCGCCGGTTTCAGCGGGGAATCAACCCCCGTGCCACATTCAGGCGACTGAGAAGCTTGAGGGAGCGTGAATCCGGCTGAAAATCGACGAAGCGTTTCCGTAAGGCCGGGGCGAGGCGCAGGGACGCGCCGAGAGGGCATAGCCTGCAGGGATGCAGGCTGGTGCCCGACCCGAAAGCCTGAAGGAATAAGCTGAGTGCACCGCGAAGCGGCGATTTTCTTTGCCGGGAGCCGGGGTAGCCAGGGGGGAGGCGGCGAGCCCCCTGGCACGTTCACCGCAGCGGAGGGGGCATAAAGCAGAGGTGCTGTAGTGAACGGAACCTGTCCACTTCAGTCATTTAGAAATACCGAGTTGCTTAGCTGACTGTCATTACAACCCAGGTTGCCGTTTTTAGTGTTTTCTCCCTCCCCCCGTGGGAGAGAGCGGGGGAGAGGGGATACACCGTTACAACGTATGCTCGGTACGCGCAATAATATCGTCCTGCGCGTCCGGAGACAGGGCGGTGAAGAACGCAGAATACCCCGCCACACGCACCACCAGATCACGATACTGGTCCGGGTGTTTTTTCGCTTCCAGCAACGTTTCGCGGGAGACGATGTTGTACTGGATGTGCCAGCCTTTATGCACCTCGAAGAAGGTACGCAGCAGCACCATCAGCTTCTGGCGGTCGCTGTCATTATCCAGCGTCGCCGGGTTAAGTTTCTGGTTCAGCAGCACGCCACCGAGGATCGCTTCGGTCGGCAGTTTCCCGACAGAGCCAATAACCGCGGTTGGCCCCAGGTGGTCAGTGCCGGAAGCCGGGCTGGCCCCTTCCGCGAGAGGGGTGTGCGCTTTACGTCCATCCGGGGTCGCCATGGTGGCCGCCCCAAACGGCACGTTGGCCGAGATAGACGACGTCCCGGCGTAGTAATTCCCGCCAATCGGGCCGCGGCCGTAACGCGGGTTATGGTACTGCTTCAGCTCTTCGATGTAGGTCTGATAGGCACGCGCCAACAGCAGATCCACGCTGTCATCGTCATTACCGTACTTCGGTGCGCCGTTGATCAGACGCTGGCGCAGCTGCTCGTGGGTTAGCCCTTCGTAATCATCGGCCAGTGCCGCCGCCAGCTGCTGTTGACCGATGACGCCCTGTTCAAACACCAGCTTCTTCACCGCCGCCAGGCTGTTGCCGAGGTTGGCGATGCCTACCTGCAGGCCGGATACCCAGTCGTATTTCGCGCCACCCTGCTTGATGCTCTTCGCGCGTTCAATGCAGTCGTCTACCAGCGCCGAGCAGAGAATGTCATGCACGTTCTCTTCCAGCATGGTGTCCACCACGTACTCAATCTCGATGGATTTACGGGTGTAGTATTTAATCTGGTTATCCCAGGCGGCCATTACCTCGTCGAAGGTGTTGAAATTGCCCGCGGACAGCGCTTTTTCCTGCGGCAGGAACACGTTGCCGCTGGTGGCGTCGCGGCCACCTTCCATCGCCGCCAGCATCACGCGGGCAAAGTTGATAAAGCTCATCCCGGTGCAGCGGTAGCCCCACTTGCCGCCGACGGCGGTTTCGATGCAGCCGATGGCAGCGTAATCGTAGGCATCCGCTTTTTCGATGCCGAGTTTGATGAACTCAGGAATGACAATCTCATCGTTGTTAAAGGCAGGCATCCCGAAGCCGCAGCGGATCACCTGCACGCAGGCGTCGAGGAAGTCATTGCTCATGCCCGCATGGTAGCGCACGCTCAGGTTCGGCTGGGTGGAGCGCAGACGCCCGCAGGATTCCAGAATCGCATAGGAGAGCGGATTGACCGCATCCATCGGCACGTCATTGACCAGCATCTGGCCACCGATGGTGACGTTCTGGTACAGCGGGCTACCGGCAGAGGCTTTAGAGTGAGAGCCGGAGCGGATCTTGTTCACTTCCAGCAGCTTCAGCCAGCAGCTGTGCAGCAGCTCAATGGCGTGTTCGCGATCCAGGGACTGGTTCAGCTCCACGTCACGGCGGTAGAACGGATAGAGATACTGGTCCATACGGGCAAACGACACGGAGTGACCGTTAGACTCAATCTGCAGGATCAGCTGGATGAAGTAGCACAGCTGCAGCGCCTGCCAGAAGGTTTTTGGCGGCTCGTGGGCGATAACATCGCAGTTTTCCGCCATCGCCAGCAGCTCGTCGCGGCGGCTTTCGCGGGTTTCGGTCGAGGCCATCTCACGGGCCAGATCGGCAAAGCGTTTGATATGCAGGCTCACCGCGTCCAGGACGATATCGATCGCTTTCAGGAACTGGTCGCCATGCAGGTCTTCCAGCACCGTCAGGTTGATGCGCGAGCGGCGTTCGGCCACTTTTGCGCGCAAGCCGTCGAGCCCTTTTTCCAGCAGCAGCGGGAAGTTCACCGCCAGATGCGCATCGCCGGAGGTCATATTGCCTTCCGCTTTGATAATGCCGGTTTCCAGCAACCCTTTCTGCTCATCGGTGAACATGCCGTAGCAGCGATCCTGCACCGTCTGGCCGCGCCACCACGGGCAGAGTTCATGCAGCACTCGTTTGTTCTCTTCGCTCACCGCAAAGCCCGCGCCCGGACGGTCGGCCAGGTCGTCGATCTCTTTTTCAATCCACGAGACGGTATATTCCGGGAAGATCGGCGCGGCGCGCACTTCGCTTGCCTGGTTGCCGATGATCAGCTCGTCATGTTTGATCCAGATAGTGCGCTGCGCCAGGTGGTGCGCCAGCGCCAGCGCACGACGTACCGGGATCGGCTTATCCATATGCTGCTGGTACATTTCGGTGTAGTGCTGGGCACGCTCGGTACAGACTGGCGGCTTAACGATGTGGACCAGAGCCGTTTTGTGCGCCTTAATGCGATCGCTCAGGGTAGTAAGATTCAGCTGTGTCATAACATTATCCTCGTAAGGTCGCGGTTAACCCTTTCTGGGCGGCATACTGCCGGGCAAAGTCCAGTAATGCAGGATTATCGAGCGGTTTATCTGGGGCAGAGTAGGGTTGGCCGAGCAGGGTGTATTTGTTCATGCCAAGTGTGTGGTACGGCAGAAAATGGATGTCGTGGACGTTCAGTTCGTCGGCGGCAAAATTGGTGATGGCGGTAATAGAGGCTTCATCGGCGTTAAAGCCCGGGATCAGCGGCACGCGAATAGTGAGCGGTTTCCCGGCCGCGGCCAGGCGCTTCAGGTTATCCAGCACCCGTTTCGCAGAGCCGTCCGTCCACTGCTTAAAGACCGCGCCATCGACATGCTTCAGGTCGGCGAGAAACAGATCGATATAGGGTAATGACGGCTCGATATAGTGCCAGGGGACATGCAGGCAGGTTTCCACCGCGGTGTGGATCCCCTGCTCATGGCTGGCCTGAAACAGCTGGCGCGCCAGGTCCGGGTTCATGAATGGCTCGCCGCCGGAGAGGGTCATCCCGCCGCCGCTGCGATCGTAAAACGGCTTATCGCGCAGCACAGTGGACATGATCTCCTCCACCTGCTTTTCTTCTCCGCAGACGGTCAGTGCCTGGGTTGGGCAGCAGTGGGTGAGGGCATCCAGACAGTTATCGTCGAGTTTTTCGCGGTGGATCACCAGCCCATTCAGCGTCCGGTCAATGACATCAGGCGCCACCTGCTGACAGAGGTTGCACCCCTCCAGGCACAGGCGAGTGTCGAACAGCAGGTCCCGCGACCGCGCACGGCTTTCCGGGTTCTGACACCAGCGGCAGCCCAGCGAGCAGCCTTTCATAAATACCACGGTACGAATACCGGGGCCGTCATGTGTCGAGTAACGCTGAATGTTGAAGATCATAATGTCGCCTCTTGTTGCGTATGAAGATTAAATGACTTTCGAATGAAAGTTATCTTGACGCAAATCAACCCCGACGCAGGTTTTGCCGTGTAGGGTTACGGCATCGTCATTTTTGAGGACCCCATCATGGAACTGTATCTCGACACATCTGATGTTCTGGCTGTTAAAAAACTGGCCCGCGTGTTGCCGCTGGCAGGCGTAACCACCAACCCAAGCATTGTTGCCGCAGGTAAAACGCCGCTAGAGGTGTTACTGCCTCAGCTGCAGGAGGCGATGGGGGGTCAGGGCCACCTGTTTGCTCAGGTTATGGCGACGACCGCAGAAGGGATGGTGGAAGATGCCCTCAAGCTGCGCGCCATCGTTGCGGATCTGGTGGTAAAAGTGCCCGTCACAGCGGAAGGGCTGGCGGCGATCAAAATGCTGACAGCGCAAGGGGTGCCGACCCTGGGGACGGCGGTCTACAGCGCGGCGCAGGGGATGATGGCGGCGCTGGCGGGCGCGGAGTATGTCGCCCCCTATGTGAACCGCGTGGATGCGCAGGGCGGGGATGGGATCCAGACGGTGGCCGAGCTACAGCAGCTGCTGACGCTCCACGTGCCGCAGTCAAAAGTGCTGGCGGCGAGCTTCAAAACCCCGCGCCAGGCGCTGGATTGCCTGCTGGCGGGCTGTGAGTCCATTACCCTGCCGCTCGACGTGGCCCAGCAGTTAATTACCTCTCCGGCAGTGGATGCGGCGATTGCGAAGTTTGAGCAGGACTGGCAGGGGGCGTTCGGGCGGACGTCGATTTGATGGGGCGGCCTGATGCCCTCACCCCAACCCTCTCCCACAGGGAGAAAACACTAAAACGGCAACCTTCAGGTTGCCGTTTGCTTTAACCTCCGCACACCTCACACCCCGGATGACGCATCAGCTTCATCTCGCGGAACTGGCAGGTCATAGCGTCGTACATCACGATTTTTCCCGCCGCGGGCGTGCCGTACCGGGTCAACACCTTAATGGCTTCCATCGCCTGCATCGAGCCGATCACCCCCACCAGCGGCGCCATCACGCCCGCCTCGACGCAGGTCAGGGTATTTTCGCCAAACAGGCGGCTCAGGCAGCGGTAGCAGGGTTCGCCTTCGGCATAGGTAAAGACACTTACATGTCCTTCCATGCGGATCGCCGCCCCGGAGACCAGCGGGGTTTTATGGACAAAACAGCCCGCGTTAAGCTGATTACGAATAGCGACGTTATCGGTGCAATCCAGCACCAGATCGTGATGGGCAATCTGCGCCAACAGCGAAGGTTCATCCAGCAGGGCATTCAGCAGGGTGAACTGCACATTAGGGTTGATGCGCATCAGCGACGCATGGGCCGACTCCACTTTCGGCTCGCCGAGGGTGGCATCGCTGTGCAGGGTCTGGCGTTGCAGGTTGGAGAGCGATACCGTGTCGAAATCGAGCAGCGTCATGCGGCCCACGCCCGCAGCAGCCAGATACTGCGCTGCGGCACAGCCTAATCCCCCGAGCCCGACCACCAGCACATTTGCCGCTTTTAACGCTTCCTGACCGTCGAAATCAAAGCCGCGCAGCACAATCTGACGGTTGTAGCGCAGCATCTCCTGGTCGCTCAGTTCCACCGCCATGGTTAGCCCCCAAACAGCGCGTTAAACGGCTCAACCTCAACCCATTCACCCGCTTCCACGTTGCCGCGCTCGCGCTCGAGCACGATGAAGCAGTTACCCTGGCTGAAGGAGCTGAAAATATGCGAGCCTTGATGGCCGGTGGTGCTTACCTCCAGCTCGCCGTCGGCGTTACGCGCCAGAATGCCGCGCTGGAAGTCGAGACGTCCCGGTGATTTTTTCAGGCGGGTGGCGGTACGCACGCGCTGGCGGGCAGGCAGGGCGTGCGCCCGGTTACCGGAGAGCTTCGCCAGCAGCGGCTGCACCAGTTGGTAGAACGTGAGCGCCGCAGAAACCGGGTTCCCCGGCAGGCCGCAGAACCAGCTGTCCGGTAGCTTGCCAAAGGCGAAAGGTTTGCCCGGCTTAATGGCCAGTTTCCAGAAGCCGATCTCGCCCAACTCATCGAGGATCGTTTTGGTGTAATCCGCTTCGCCCACCGACACGCCGCCGGAGCTAAGCACGACGTCGGCCACGCGATCCGCTTCAATAAAGGCGGCGCGCAGTTTTTCTGGATCGTCCGGGATAATCCCAAGGTTGATCACCTCGCAGCCCAGTTGCTCCAGCATCAGGTGTACCGCCAGCCGGTTGGTGTCGTAGATCTGCCCCTCGGCCAGCGGCTGGCCCGGCAGTTGCAGCTCGTCACCGGTGGAGAACAGCGCCACCCGCACCTTGCGCACCACGGCAATCTCCGCAATACCCAGTGAGGCCAGCACCGGCAGTTCAGCCGCGGTCAGCCGGGTGCCCGCCGGGAAGACGGTCGCGCCCAGGGTAATGTCCTCCCCGCTGCGGCGGATATTCTGCCCTGGCTTCACGCTGGCGATAAACCGCACGCCGTCGTCAGTCTGCTCGGTCTCTTCCTGCATCACCACCGCATCGCAGCCCGCAGGCACCGGGGCGCCGGTCATAATGCGGATACAGCTTCCGGCAGGCCACTCGCCCTGGAAGGGTTGACCGGCAAAAGCTTTACCCGCCACCGGCAGCGCATTGCCCGCCGCCAGATCGGCCAGCCGCACGGCATAACCGTCCATCGCCGAGTTATCAAAGCCCGGTACGTTAAGGGGCGAAACGATGTCGGCGGCGGTCACGCGACCAAAACAGCGCAGCAGCGGCAGCGTTTCCTGGTCTGACAGCGGTGAAAGTCGATCGAGCATCTGCGCGAGTGCCGTCTCAAGCGGCATCAGTCCGGCGGTAAAATCCATGGGTCACTCCAGCAAGAGAATAACGAAGGCGGCCATTATGGCAGAAAAGTGCCCTTAACTGTATGACACCATGGGCTTAGCCTTTACATCACAGTGACGTCTTTCTATATTCAAAAATCATCTGAAGTTCCTGCAACAATAATGATATTTATAGAAAAAGCGGTAATTACGCGCGTAAAGGTGAAGTAGATGGGGAATGCAGTCATCGCAATCCACGGCGGCGCAGGGGCGATTACCCGCGCACAGCTCAGTCAGGAACAGGAGAGGCGCTACATTGAGGCGCTCTCGTCGATAGTAGAAACCGGCCAGCGGATGCTGGAGGCGGGGGAGAGCGCGCTGGATGTGGTCACCGAAGCGGTACGCCTGCTGGAAGAGTGCCCGCTGTTCAACGCCGGTATCGGTTCGGTATTTACCCGCGACGAAACCCATGAGCTGGATGCCTGCGTGATGGACGGCGTTACCCTGAAAGCGGGCGCGGTGGCCGGAGTCAGCCATCTGCGCAACCCGGTGCTGGCCGCGCGTCTGGTGATGGAGCAAAGTCCGCACGTGCTGCTGGTGGGCGAGGGGGCCGAGAAATTCGCCTTCGAACACGGCATGGAAGCAGTCTCGCCAGATCTTTTTTCCACCCCCGAACGCTATCAGCAACTGCTGGCCGCGCGTGATGCGGATGAAACCCGACTAGACCATTCGGCCCCGCTGGATGAAACCACGAAAATGGGTACCGTTGGCGCGGTGGCGCTGGATAAGGCCGGAAACCTGGCCGCCGCCACCTCCACCGGCGGCATGACCAATAAACTCCCCGGTCGGGTGGGCGATAGCCCGTTGCCCGGCGCGGGCTGCTATGCCAATAACGCCAGCGTGGCGGTCTCCTGTACCGGCACCGGCGAAGTGTTTATTCGCACCCTGGCCGCCTACGATATCGCCGCGCTGATGGACTACGGCGGCTTAAGCCTCGCCGAAGCCTGCGAGCGGGTGGTAATGGAAAAACTCCCGGCGCTCGAAGGCAGCGGCGGGCTGATTGCCGTCGATCGCGAGGGTAACGTGGCATTGCCCTTTAACAGCGAAGGGATGTACCGCGCCTGGGGCTATGCCGGCGATACGCCGAGCACCGGCATTTACCGTGAATAAGGGGGAAAGGGTGCCACACAGCGATGAACTTGACCGCCAGCAGGTGCTGGCGGTGCACAACCTGAATGTCGCCTTTCCCGACGAACGGCAACCGATCCCGGCGGTAAAAAACCTCTCTTTTTCGCTGAAACGCGGCGAGACGCTGGCGATCGTCGGCGAGTCCGGTTCCGGTAAGTCGGTTACCGCCCTGTCGCTGATGCGCCTGATTGAACAGTCCGGCGGGCTGGTGGCATGCGACAGCCTGCTGCTGCGCCGCCGCAATGGCCAGGTGAGCGATCTCACCACCCTCAGTTCCTCCCAGGTGCGCAGCGTGCGTGGTGCTGACATCGCCATGATTTTTCAGGAGCCGATGACCTCGCTCAATCCGGTCTTCCCGGTAGGGGAGCAGATTGCCGAGTCGATCCGCCTGCACCAGGGGCTGAGCGGCGATGAGGCGCTGGCTGAAGCCAGACGTATGCTGGAGCAGGTGCGTATCCCGGAGGCCGACGCCATTCTGGGACGCTACCCGCATCAACTCTCTGGCGGGATGCGCCAGCGGGTGATGATCGCCATGGCGCTCTCCTGTCGTCCGGCGGTACTGATTGCCGATGAGCCGACCACCGCGCTGGATGTCACCATTCAGGCGCAAATTCTGCAGCTGATCAAAGTGTTGCAGGACGAGATGGAGATGGGGGTGATTTTTATCACTCACGATATGGGCGTGGTGGCGGATATCGCCGACCGGGTGCTGGTGATGTACCAGGGCGAGGCGGTCGAAACCGGCACTGTAGAACAGATTTTCCACACGCCTGAGCACCCCTATACCCGGGCGCTGCTGGCCGCGGTGCCGCGACTGGGGGCAATGAACGGCAGTGATTTACCGCGCCGTTTTCCGCTGATCTCCCTCACGAATCCGGGTTTTCAGGAGGCCGAAACCGAACAGGATACGGTGGTGCCCGGCGAACCCATCTTACAGGTGCGCGACCTGGTCACCCGATTTCCGCTGCGTGGCGGCCTGTTGAACCGGGTTAAGCGGGAAGTGCATGCGGTAGAAAATGTCAGTTTTGATTTATGGCCCGGCGAGACGCTGTCGCTGGTGGGCGAGTCCGGCAGCGGCAAGTCCACCACCGGACGGGCGCTGCTGCGGCTGGTGGAGGCCCAGGAGGGCACCATCACCTTCAACGGTGAGCGCATCGACACCCTGCCAGCCGGGCAACTGCAACCCCTGCGGCGAGATATTCAGTTTATTTTTCAGGATCCTTACGCCTCCCTCGATCCCCGTCAGACGGTGGGCTATTCGATTATGGAGCCGCTGCGGGTGCATAACCTGCTGGATAGCGATGCCGCCCAGCGGCGGGTGGCGTGGCTGCTGGAGCGTGTCGGCCTGAAGCCAGAGCACGCCTGGCGCTATCCCCATGAATTTTCCGGCGGCCAGCGACAGCGAATCTGCATCGCCCGCGCGCTGGCGCTCAATCCGAAAGTGGTCATTGCCGACGAGTCGGTCTCGGCGCTGGATGTCTCCATCCGGGCGCAGATCATCAATCTGCTGCTCGATTTGCAGCGGGAGATGGGCATCGCATTTCTGTTTATTTCGCACGACATGGCGGTGGTGGAGCGCATCAGCCACCGGGTGGCGGTGATGTACCTCGGGCAGATCGTCGAGATTGGCCCGCGTCGGGCGGTGTTTGAAAACCCGCAGCACCCTTACACCCGCAAGCTGATGGCGGCGGTGCCGGTGGCCGATCCGGCCCATCGTCAGGCCCGGCGGGTGCTGCTGCAGGACGAGCTGCCGGGCAACATTCGTAAGCGGGGAGAATCCACCGAGCGCGTGGTGTTGCGGGAGGTTGGCCCCGGCCACTTCGTCGCACCGCCGCGCCAGGATAATGCCTTTAAACATCTATAAATCACGACAGCAGGGAACAACAGGAGAACACAACAATGACAAAATATGTTGCTCGCAAATGGCTGTTAGCCGCGAGCGTCACGGCAGCCCTGGCGGCCACGCCGGCCTTCGCAGCAAAAGACGTGGTGGTGGCGGTGGCCTCCAACTTCACCACCCTGGATCCGTATGACGCTAACGACACCCTGTCGCAGGCGGTGGCGAAGTCGTTTTATCAGGGGCTGTTTGGTCTCGATAAAGAGATGCAGCTGAAAAACGTGCTGGCCGAGAGTTACACCGTCTCGGACGATGGGCTGGTCTACACCATTAAGCTGCGCAGTGGGGTGAAGTTCCAGGACGGCACCGACTTCAACGCTGAAGCGGTAAAGGTCAACCTCGATCGCGCCAGCAACCCGGAAAACAGCCTTAAGCGCTATAACCTGTATAAGAACATCGCCAGCACCGAGGCCGTCGATCCCACCACGGTAAAAATTACCCTGAAAGAGCCGTTCTCGGCCTTTATCAATATTCTGGCCCATCCGGCCACGGCGATGATCTCCCCCGACGCGCTGAAAAAATACGGCAAAGAGATCGGTTTCCATCCGGTCGGCACCGGGCCGTATGAGCTGGTGACCTGGAATCAGACCGACTTTGTGAAGGTGAAAAAGTTCGCCGGTTACTGGCAGCAGGGGCTGCCGAAACTGGACACCATCACCTGGCGTCCGGTGGTGGATAACAACACCCGCGCGGCCATGTTGCAGACCGGCGAAGCGCAATTTGCCTTCCCGATCCCGTACGAGCAGGCGGCGCTGCTGGCGAAAAACAGCAAGCTGGAGCTGGTCGCCAGCCCGTCGATCATGCAGCGTTACATCAGCATGAATGTCACGCAAAAACCGTTCGATAACCCGAAAGTGCGCGAGGCGATTAACTACGCCATCAACCGTGAGGCGCTGGTGAAGGTGGCCTTTGCCGGGTATGCGACCCCGGCAACGGGCGTGGTGCCACCGTCCATTGCGTACTCCCAGCAGTATCATCCGTGGGAATATAATCCGACAAAAGCGCGTGCGCTGCTGAAAGAGGCGGGCTTCCCGAACGGTTTCAGCACCACGCTGTGGTCGTCGCACAATCACAGTACCGCCCAGAAGGTGCTGCAATTCACCCAGCAGCAGCTGGCGCAGGTGGGCATTAAGGTGCAGGTCACGGCGATGGATGCCGGGCAGCGTGCCGCCGAAGTGGAAGGCAAAGGGCAGAAAGAGAGCGGGGTGAGGATGTTCTACACCGGCTGGTCGGCCTCTACCGGCGAAGCCGACTGGGCGCTGTCGCCGCTGTTTGCCTCGCAAAACTGGCCGCCAACCCTGTTCAATACCGCGTTCTACAGCAATCCGCAGGTGGATAAAGACCTGACGGAGGCGCTGAAAACCACCCAACCGGAAGAGAAAGCGAAACTGTACAGGGATGCACAGGATACGATCTGGAAGGAGTCACCGTGGATACCGCTGGTGGTCGAAAAACTGGTCTCGGCGCACAACAAGGCGCTGACCGGCTTTTACATCATGCCGGATACCGGCTTTAGCTTTGACGACGCGGATCTGAAATAAAGCACTCATTCCCGCAGGTGTACGCCTGCGGGATGAGAGGAATGTGCATGCTGAATTATGTGATTAAACGCCTGCTGGGGCTGATCCCGACGCTGCTGATTGTGGCGGTGCTGGTCTTTTTATTCGTTCATCTGCTGCCGGGGGATCCGGCGCGGCTGATTGCCGGCCCGGAAGCCGATGCCACGGTCATCGAGCTGGTGCGTAAGCAACTGGGGCTGGATCAGCCGCTCTACCGGCAGTTCTGGCACTACATTACCAGTGTCGTGCAGGGGGACTTTGGTATCTCGATGGTCTCCCGTCGTCCCGTTTCCGAGGAGATTGCCAGCCGCTTTATGCCCACCTTCTGGCTGACCCTCGCCAGCATGGCCTGGGCGGTGCTGTTTGGCCTGATGGCCGGAATTGTGGCGGCAGTCTGGCGTAACCGCTGGCCGGACCGGTTGGGCATGGCGCTGGCGGTCACCGGGATCTCCTTCCCGGCTTTTGCGCTGGGGATGCTGCTGATGCAGATCTTCTCCGTCGAGCTGGGCTGGCTCCCCACCGTGGGCGCGGACAGCTGGCGGCATTACATTTTGCCTTCGCTGACCCTCGGCGCGGCGGTGGCGGCGGTGATGGCGCGCTTCACCCGCGCCTCCTTCGTTGACGTGCTGAACGAAGACTATATGCGAACCGCCCGGGCAAAGGGGGTCAGCGAGAAGTGGGTGATCCTCAAGCACGGTCTGCGTAATGCGATGATCCCGGTAGTGACCATGATGGGGCTGCAGTTCGGCTTCCTGCTCGGTGGCTCGATCGTGGTGGAAAAGGTCTTCAACTGGCCGGGGTTAGGGCGTTTGCTGGTCGATTCTGTCGACATGCGCGACTACCCAGTGATCCAGGCGGAAGTGCTGCTTTTTTCGCTGGAGTTTATTCTTATCAACTTAGTGGTGGATGTGCTCTATGCCGCCATTAATCCCGCAATCAGGTACAAGTAAGATGCGACTGTTAAACTGGCGTCGGCAGGCCATGTTAAAGGCCATGCCGGGACTTAAACCGGATCAGATCCGCACTCCGTGGCATGAATTCTGGCGGCGCTTTCGTAAGCAGCCGGTGGCGATGACCGCCGGGCTGTTTGTCCTGCTGCTGATCCTGGTGGCGGTGCTGGCCCCCTGGATCGTCCCCTTTGATGCGGAAAACTACTTCGATTACGACCGTCTGAACGAAGGTCCGTCGGTAATGCACTGGTTCGGCGTAGATTCTCTTGGGCGGGATATCTTCAGCCGGGTGCTGATGGGGGCGCAGATCTCGCTCGCCGCCGGGGTCTTTGCGGTGCTGATTGGCGCGGCCATCGGCACCGTGCTGGGCCTGCTGGCCGGTTATTACGAGGGCTGGTGGGACCGGATCATCATGCGCATCTGCGATGTGCTTTTTGCTTTCCCTGGCATTCTGCTGGCCATTGCGGTGGTGGCGGTGATGGGCAACGGCATGGCGAACGTGATTATCGCCGTGGCGATCTTCTCGATTCCGGCCTTCGCCCGCCTGGTGCGCGGCAATACGCTGGTGCTAAAACAGCAGACCTTTATCGAGTCGGCGCGCAGCATAGGGGCCAGCGATACCACAATCCTGTTTAACCATATTCTGCCGGGCACCGTCTCCTCTATCGTGGTCTATTTCACCATGCGTATCGGGGTGTCGATTATCTCGGCCGCCAGCCTGTCGTTTTTAGGTCTGGGCGCGCAACCGCCGACCCCGGAGTGGGGGGCAATGCTCAACGAGGCGCGGGCCGATATGGTGATTGCCCCGCATGTGGCGCTCTTCCCGAGCCTGGCGATTTTCTTTACCGTGCTGGCGTTTAATTTGTTGGGAGATGGGCTGCGAGACGCGTTGGATCCGAGGATTAAAGGATAACCTACCAATTTTTGTATAACTGAATAGAAAAACTATTTCTATTCAGTGAGTTATAAAATGCCGCATAAAAGCGTTGCTGGAGTAAACCCTTTGTAAAAATTATAATGATTAACCGTTAAATAACGTTAAATATTGTAAGGATTACAATGAAAAAGCTTCTTTTATGCGGCATGGTTTTACTTTCTGCCTCGTGCGCCGATTTCCAGAAAAACATGAGTGACGGGATGAAAGCGGTCAATTCAGCCCTTACGCCAAAATCCTCTACCGGTGCGCAAACCACCGCGGCGGCAAAACAGCCTGGCACCATCACCAATGAACAGTGCAAAACCAGCGTGGGTAAATCCCGTGACTATTTTGAACAGATTGTTGGCTTCAAGCTGAACGAGACCAACTCCTCGGGCTATACCTCTTTCTCCGAGACCTACAACCTGCGCATTTCCGATCGTAAAGACCGTCTTGGCGGCAACTTCGCTATCTGCATTATCTCAATCGATCCGCAGACCAATAAAGTCACGACCTTCTCAATGCCAACCTGATTCAGGCATGTTGCCGGGTAAGCGCAGCGCCACCCGGCAATTTTACACTTTACTTATCTACGCCGAAGCCCTGCTTAATGAGGGCCGGGAGCACGTCCGGGAAGTAAATGTGCTGGTAATAACCGCTCACGCTTTCACTCCAGGTATCACCGTCGGTACGGTTAATGGCCTGCCAGTGTTCGGTCATCTGTTGGTTATAATGCGCGATCTTCTCTTCCAGCCCTTCTGCAACGTAAGCCTCGTCATGACGGAAGGTCTCCAGCGGGAGACGCGGTTTGTGATGCGAAGGAACATCAACGTGGCCAATCACCACGCCCGCCACCGGGAAGGTGTGTTCCGGCAACTCAAGCAGCTCAATCAGTTCCTGTGGACGCAGACGAATCCCGCCAATCGGCACGATCCCCAGCCCTTCAGAGCGGGCTGCTGCCATCACGGAACCGAGGGCAATGCCCACATCGGTTGCGCCAGCCACCAGGCTCTCAATGCTCTGATGCGCAACCTGCTCTTTGCCCGCCAGCTTCATGCCGACTTCTGTTTTATACATATCCAGCACAAAGGTGATAAACACCGGGGCTTTGGCAATCCACGGCTGGCCGCCCGCGATCTGTGAAATCTGCGCGCGTTTTTCGGCATCGCGCGTCACGATGACCGACACCTGCTGGGAATGCACGGAGGTGGGGGCGCGGTACGCGGTGCTAATAATGCGTTCGAGGGTGGCGTCATCAATGGCGCGATCGGTAAAGCTGCGCTCGCTTTTATGGTCGTTAAACAGGTCAATAATCGTGTTCATAGCATCTCCGGTGTGAAGCGCAAAAGCCTACCAGCCCGGCACCGTTTTGCCTTTAACACTCTATGCGAAAATCATGAGGGATTGCCCGACCAGCGGCCGGGCAGGGGGATTAGCGCAGCGCAGCCACTAAGGCTTTCGCCACGGCTTCGGAACTGCCCGGGTTCTGCCCGGTGGTCAGCGTACCGTCTTCAACAATAAAGGAGCCCCAGTTCGGGCCTTTCTGGTAGTTAGCGCCCAGGGCAATCAGCTCATCTTCCACCAGGAACGGAACGATGTCGGTCAGTTCGACGTCGGCCTCTTCACCGTTGGTAAAACCGGTCACCTGACGGCCCTTCACCAGCGGCTCGCCAGAGGCGGCCTTCACATGGCGCAACACGCCCGGCGCATGGCAGACGAACCCGATGGGTTTACCCGCGCGGTTGAAGGCTTCAATCAGCGCGATGGAGGTCTGTGACTCCGCCAGATCCCACAGCGGGCCGTGCCCACCTGGATAGAAAACAGTGTCGAAATCATCCTGACGCACGCTGTCGAGCTTCAGGGTGTTGGCAAGCTCGCGCTGTGCTGCCGGATCGGCTTTGAAGCGCTGGGTCAGTTCGGTCTGGAAATCGGCTGAATCACTTTTGGGATCCAGCGGCGGCTGGCCACCGGCCGGGGAGGCCAGCACCACGTCGGCTCCCGCATCTTTGAAGATGTAATACGGGGCGGCAAACTCTTCCAGCCAGAAGCCCGTTTTCTTACCGGTATTGCCCAGGTCACTGTGAGAGGTGAGAACCATTAATACTTTCATTGTTATCTCCGCAGATGTGGTGATTTATAAAAGTAGCCTGGTTCGGCAAAGCCATCCCCGCAGGGATGGCTGTTTCAGAACAATTACGGCAGCTTATAGGCAATCACATAGTCACCGCGATCCGGCGAGTTACGCGCCCCGCCTGCGGTGATCAGCAGATACTGCTTCCCGTCCACCGGCGATTTGTAGCTGATTGGCGTACTCTGGCTCCCTACCGGCAGGCGGGCTTTCCACACCTCTTTCCCGGTCGAGGTATCGAACGCGCGCAGGTAGTAATCCTGTGTTGAAGCGATAAACACCAGGCCGCCCTGGGTGGCCATCGTGCCGCCGATGGTCGGCATACCAATCGGGATCGGCAGCCCCATCTTCACGCCAAACGGACCGGTATCTTTTACCGTGCCCACCGGCACCTGCCAGGCAATTTTCTGGGTTTTCAGATCCACCGCCGTCAGCGTGCCAAACGGCGGTTTCTGACAGGGGATCTCCACCGGCGACATAAAGCGCACTTTGGCGTTGATAGCGTACGGCGTACCGGCCAGCGGCACCGGACGGCTGATGGCGGCCGCTTCGTTGCCGTCGTTTTTAGCTCCCTGAATCTCCGGGGAGGCCGGGATGAGCTGTACTTCCAGGCCTACACGCATATCGTTGATGAACAGGTACTGGTTCACCGGGTCAATCGACAGACCGCCCCAGTTCATACCGCCTAACGAGCCGGGCAGGTTCAGCGACGGGTCATCACCCGGCGGCGTAAACAGGCCGTTGTAGCGTTTGGATTTGAACTCGATACGGCAGATCAACTGGTCGAACGGCGTCGCGCCCCACATATCGGACTCTTTCAGCACGTCTGCGCCAATGGTCGGCATACCCACCGAGAAGGGCTGCGTCGGGGAGTAGATCTCTTTCGGGATCTGCCCCTGCGTCACCTTGCGCTCTTCCACGTCGGTCAGCGGCTTACCGGTCGCGCGATCCAGCACAAACAGCTGGCCGGATTTGGTGCCGAAGATCAGCGCCGGGGTGGTTTTGCCATCCGCAGCAGGGAAGTCGGTAAAGGTCGGCTGCATCGGGACGTCAAAGTCCCAGAGGTCATTGTGAACGGTCTGATAGAGCCATTTCACCTTGCCGGTGCTGGCGTCCACTGCCACCATTGCGGCCCCAAACTTGCGATCCAGCGCGTTGTGCTTCACGCCCCACAGATCCACCGCCGCGCTGCCGGTTGGCATATAGACAGTGTTGGATTGCGGGTCGTAAGACATGGGCGCCCACACGTTCGGGGTGGAGCGGGTAAAGGTTTCATTATCGGCAGGCGCGTTCTGGTCGTCCGGTTTACCGGGATCAAATGCCCAACGCAACTGGCCGGTGATCACGTCAAAACCGCGCACCACGCCGCCCGGCATATCCGTCGCCACGTTATCCGCCACGCGGCCGCCCACCACGACGGTCGTCCCGGCGAGCGTCGGGGCAGAGGTCGGATAGTACAGGCCGGTATCCGCGCCTTTACCCATCTGCGCGCTCAGGCTGACGCGACCGTGATTGCCAAAGTCTTCGCAGAACTGACCGGTATCTGCGTCCAGCGCAATCAGTTCCGGGGTCACGCTGTTCATGATGATCCGGCGCTTACACTGGGCATCCGCAGGCAGTGAAACTGCGGCCACCGGCGAAGAGTCCGGCAGGGTTGGCTGCTGCAGCGGGGCTGTGGCATCGAAGTACGCCAGGCCACGACAGCGCATCCACTTTTTCTGTTTCGCGTTGATTTCGGTTTTCCACAACTCCTTGCCGGTCGTCGCATCGACGGCAATCACGTTGTTATGCGGCGTACAGAGAAAAAGTTTATTGCCAATCTGCAACGGAGTCTGCTGATCTTCCGCGCCGCCGCCGTTCGGGCTGACGGGAATATCGCCCGTGCGGTAGGTCCAGGCGACCTGCAGGTCTTTTACGTTATCGCGGGTGATCTGGTCCAGCGCCACAAAGCGCGATGCGCCCGGGGTGTTGCCATAGTTGGCCCAGTCTTTCTGCTCTTCACCGGGCTTAACCGGGGTGAGAGGAAGTTGTTTGCCCGATGCCGTCACCGGATCGTGCGGAACAAACATGCCCCCAACGGTGGCGGCAAAGGCAACCGCCAGCAGGGCCGCAAGTGCCCCTGCGCCTTTCCAGCACGGGAACTTACCGGCGCGGCGCAGCAGCGAGGGCAGGGAGAGCGCCACCAGAATGGCAATGCCCGCGAGGGTGAGCAGACGGGAGACCAGCGGCCAGAAGTCGAAGCCGACATCCCACAAGGCCCAGAGGGCGGTGCCCGCCAGCACCACAAAATAGAGGGCCGCGCCACTCAGGCGCTGACGCACAATCTGCACACCCGAGACGATGAGCAGGCAGCCGCTGATCAGAAAGTAGGGGCTACCCTTAACGCTGACCAGCTTCCCACCGTAGTAAGCGAAGAATATCCCCATCGCCAGAATTAAGACGCCCAGAAGCCCCAGCAATATCGCTGCGGTTCTGGATAATTTTTGAACGGACATAAATGTTCCCTGATGTTGACAACGAATGAGTGATATCACTCAAAAATGATGATTTATAATCTAAGGCGCGCGAGTGTACAACAACCAGGTAACAATATATTTACCAGAAATAGCTTTCTGAAGAGACGGGCAGACAGGAGGAGATTCCGGGTATCATAAGGTTATCCCCGGCAGAACAAGGAATAACAACGATGGTTAAGGTGCGTGAGGCGAAAGCGGAAGATTACGAGGCATGGTTAAGGTTGTGGAACGGCTATCTCAGTTTTTACGGCACAGGCCTCGATGAGGCGGTAACCCTGGCAACCTGGCACCGGGTACTGTCCGCGGATTCCTGTCTGTTTTGCCGACTGGCAGAAACTAAACAAGGGGTGGTGGGGTTCGCGATTTGTGTGCTGCATGAAGGCACCTGGGTGACCCAGCCGCTGTGCTATCTGGAGGATCTGTTTGTCGATGACGCGGCGCGCGGCAAAGGGGCGGGCAGGGCATTGATTGAGGCCATTATCAACGAGGCGCGCGAAAAGGGCTGGTCGAAGGTCTACTGGGTGACCCGGGAAGGCAATCCGGCCCGGGCGTTATACGACAAGCTGGCAGTGGTGGATGATTACGTTCGCTATAGGATAACGATTTAGTGGTTTGCATGGTCGATCTCCTCTCCCTCGAAGGCTGAGGGATCCCCACAAATAATATTCGCACGGACGGATCCCCTCTCCCCTTTGGGGAGAGGGTTAGGGTGAGGGGGAACCACGCGCACATTCCCCCCGTTGACCTTCCTCAGTCAATTAACGCATCAATCGCCACGCGCCCGTCCGGCGTTAGTAGCCAGCGCGGCGCGTTCAGCGTGTCGGCGTAGAAGTTCACCAGCTCATACAGTAGCCCTTCCATTACCTTTGCCATATCCCGCGGCAGTGCGTTGCTGATAAGCAGTTGCGTAAGTGTCTGACAGTACAGCCCCAATAACTCGCTTTCCGGTTCAAAGGCGGGCAAACGGGAGGGCAGATCGGTCAGGGTGAAACGCGCCACCAGGTGCGGCGGAATAGGCTCGTTAAGCGTTGGCTGCAGCAGCGCGAGACAACCAGAAAGGCGGGCGCAGAGCGCCAGTTTTTCCGCCGGATCATCAGTTTCCAGCAGGGTATAGGCGAAGCGTTCGCAATGGTTCGCCAGCTCGGTGAAGTCGGTGTTGTGAGAGAAGGGTACGTTAAATAATGCCTGAGCATGGGTTGGGGTAGTAGCCATAGTGGCAGCCTCCTGTAATTTGCATTTTATCTGCCGCCAGAGAGGCTAATCTCATGGTGGCAGAACCGAGCGGAGTTAGCCTTACCGGAATTACAGGAAACCGGCGCGTCTTGCGACGCCCCCGCCCGGCCTGCCATTGAGGTGCAACCGTGCGCGCGACATATTACTACATCGCCTGTAATTTTACCCGAGAGGCTAATCCCGGCGCCTGATTTTGCAGGCGCATCAGGAAGATACTGCGGGGAATTCGTGGCGACAAGCCGGGAAAATCATTCCCGGAAGGCGCCTCGCAAAAATTTTAACGTAACGAAGAAAGTAGATAATAATCAAATTCTTACGGCGATTTCCTGGTCCGGGTGAAATCGCTGAGGCGTTTCCTGAAGGCAGGGGCGAGGCGGTAAGCCCCTCTGGCACGTTCCCCGGTTCCGGTGTAGCAGAGCAGCAAGGAACCTGAGGTGAACGGAACGACCACCAGAGCCGCATGTTCCCCTCACCCTAACCCTCTCCCCAGAGGGGAGAGGGGATCGACTGTGCGGAAACTATTCCTGACCCTGTTTTCAGAGGGGAGAGGGGATAGTCCGTGCGGAAACTATTCCTGACCCTGTTTTCAGAGGGGAGAGGGGATCGACCGTGCGGAAACTATTCCTGACCCTGTTTTCAGAGGGGAGAGGAGATCGTCCGTGCGGAAACTGTTTGTGGCGATCGCTTAACCCTCAGCTTTCTCGTTATCCACGCTTCAGGCATTCTGCTCACTCCCTGCTCGCTATCCACGCCTCAGGCATTCTGCGTACTCCCTGCTCGCTATCCACGCCTCAGGCATTCTGCGCACTCCCTCCTCGCTATCCACGCCTCAGGCATTCTGCTCACTCCCTGCTCGCTATCCACGCTTCAGGCATTCTGCGCACGCCCTTCTCGCTATCTCCCCCTCAGGCATTCTGTGCACTCCCCCACAAAAGCGCACATAACCCGGCGTCGTCCTCCCTTCGCCTGTGCGTTTGCGGGCATCATACCCCCCATGACACTCCAGCCGTGGGATAAGCCATGCGTAATGAAATCCTGACCTTTCTGGCCAATCAGACCGATTTTTTCGACCCCGAAAACCTGAGCGAAGTCTTCACCGCCAGTTACCTGGCAGAGCGGTTTGACCTGAAACGCAATACCGCCAGCCACTATCTGAACCAGCTGGTGGCCCAGGGGGAGCTGGTCAAAATCAATACCCGTCCGGTCTACTTCCTGCATAAAAAAGCCTTCAGCCAGCAATTTTTCGGCCTGGCCGGGAACGAATACGACAGCATCGCCCAGCTGCTGAACGACGGCGACAGCGGGCAGGCGCCGCCGGATCATTTTGCACTGCTGATCGGGCATGACGGCAGCCTCAAAAAGGCCATTGCCCAACTGAAAACGGCACTCTTCTATCCCGCTGGCGGCCTGCCTCTGCTGATCACCGGCGACAGCGGCACCGGCAAAAGCTACATGGCGAACCTGATGCACGCCTTCGCTATTTCCCAGGGACTGCTGGCAGACGATGCCCCCTTTGTGAGCTTTAACTGCGCCCAGTACGCCAGCAACCCGGAGCTGCTGGCGGCGAACCTGTTTGGCTATGTGAAAGGCGCCTTTACCGGGGCGCAGACCGATAAACAAGGGGCATTCGAAGCCGCCGACGGCGGCATGCTGTTTCTCGACGAGGTGCATCGTCTGAACGCCGAGGGCCAGGAGAAGCTCTTTACCTGGCTCGACCGCAAGGAGATCTACCGGGTGGGGGAGACCGCTCAGGGCCGCCCCATCAGCACGCGGCTGGTCTTCGCCACCACCGAGGAGCTGCACAGCACCTTTTTAACCACCTTCCTGCGCCGCATTCCTATCCTGGTCACCCTGCCCGACCTCCAGGCACGATCCCGCCAGGAAAAAGAGGCGCTGATCCTCCAGTTCTTCTGGCGGGAGGCGAAAAAGCTGAATGTGCGCCTGAATCTGACGCCCCGCCTGCGCCAGGTGCTCCAGCACGCACCCTATCGCGGCAACGTAGGCGAGCTGAAAAACGTGGTCAAGTATGCGGTCGCCGCCGCCTGGGCCAGGCAGCGGGGGCAGGAGACGATTGGCGTCACCCTTCAGGATCTGCCGGAGAAGGTAATGGCCGCGATCCCGACGATGGGCGAAATGCCCGTTGCAGAAGAGCCGCTGACCATCGAGCCGGAAACCAGCCTGCTGTGGCTGCTTCGCGCTCACGATCGCACCCAGGGGATGATCCATGATACCCAGTGCCAGGTGCTGGCCCTGTACGAAGAGGTGCTCAGCGGCCGCTCGGGATGGGAGGAGGTCCATCGGCGGATGGGGGAGGAGATCGAAACCCTGTTCGACAGGCTGGTGTTTCATCATCGCGACACCACCGCCTCACCGGTATTGCAGCTCACCACGCAGCAGGTGCGGGAAGCGTTTTATCGGCTGGAGCAGCAGTTCAACGTGCAGTTCAACGGCAATGGCATCTACGCCCTGAGCCACTATCTGGTGCATCGCGCGCCAGGTGCGCTGTCAGCCCTGAGCCAGGAGCGGGTCCGGTTGCTGGATGACTTCCTGGCGCAAAAATATCCCCTGCTGTACCGCTTTTGCCAGGCGATGATCGCCGCCCTGACGCAAAAGCTCGATATTGAACCCCAGCGGATCGACGCGCTGTTGCTGGTGCTATGGCTGCATAAAGCAGGCGCGGTGAGCCAATCCCAGGTGACCCGGGCGGTGATCCTCGCCCACGGCTACGCCACCGCCAGCAGCATCGCCAATGTGGCAAACCGCCTGTTGAAACACACGGTATTTGAATCCTTCGACATGCCGCTCGACGTCACGCCGGAGGCGATTGCCCAGCAGGTGATGCACTACATCGAAAGCAATGCTCTGGCGTCCGGGCTGATGATTCTGGTGGATATGGGGTCGCTGAACGCTATCCACAGCCACTTCCAGCGCCGCGTCTCCACGCCGGTTGCGATTGTGAACAACGTCTCCACCAGCATGGCGCTGTATGTCGGGGAGCGGATCCTCCAGGGGCATCACATCGAGGAAATCGCCCGCGAGATCGGCGCGGATTTGCCGGTGGAACACCAGCTTTTCTGGCCGCAGGCCAGTAAACCCCGGGTTATTCTCACCACCTGCATCACCGGGATTGGCGCGGCGGCCAATCTCTGTCAGTTGCTCAAGGCCAGCATCCCGGAGGCGCTGGGCATTGAGATCATCGCCTGCGACTACGAGATGCTCAGCGACGCCCAGGAGCGGGCGGTGGCCTTTAACCGCTACGACATGCTGGCGATTGTTGGCACCTTCGACCCGCAGGTGCCCGGAGTGCCGTGGATCTCACTGGATTCCTTGATTGCCGGGGAGGGGACGCGGCCGCTGATGCGTATTTTTGGCGACATCGCCACGGTGGAGCAGGTGGCCGAGATCAACAATCTGCTGCTGAAGAACTTCTCCCTGCGGCGGGTGATTGAGTCGGTGACTATTCTCGATACCACCAAAGTCATCAACCAGGTGGAGCAGTTTGTCTTCCGCTATGAGCATCTGGCGGGCTGCCAGGTGCCGAACGAACGCAAGGTGGCGCTCTATGTGCACATCAGCTGTCTGATTGAGCGGCTGATCCGTAACGCCTCGCCCACCACCTACGCCGGGCGACAGTGTCCTGAAAGCGAGCTGGCGCTGTTGCGGCAGGCCTTTAGTGTCATTGAGAGCAGTTATAGTGTCAAAATCCCCGTTGTCGAGCTGTGCTACATCCACAATATTCTGACCCTGGAAACGGAATTTATTCAGGCAGATCAAGAGTTTTAATCCCTCCCTCTCTCCTGTCCCCCACGCGCCACTTTTTCCTGGCACGTGGGTTGCACTCCCTGTAGAGCAAACAGCTGCACAGTGGAATGAGCTTCGAGGACAGGATGAAACGACATTACATATTTGCCAGCCATGGCACCTTAGCCCGCGGGGTACTCGACTCGGTCGAGTTGATCCTCGGCAAGCAGCAGGACATCCATACCCTCTGCGCTTATGTCGACGAGAACCAGGATGTTACCGGGCAGGTGGCTGAGCTACTTGCCAGCCTGCCGGAGCAGGATGAGGTGATTGTGATCACCGATATTTTTGCCGGGAGCGTCAATAACGAATTTATCCGCTATCTGCATCAGCCGAAATTTCATCTGATCGCTGGCCTGAATTTGCCGCTGGTCATCGGCTTGCTTATTTCTGCGGATGAACCGGATACCGAAAAATTAATCCATGAGGCGTTATTCAGCGCCCGGGAAAGTATTCAGTATTGCAACCACACCATTGCCAGTGCGGTACAGGCAGATAAAGACTTCTGAACGCGAGGAATAATAATGATTACGTTACTGCGTGTTGACCACCGCTTATTACACGGACAGGTGGCCTTTTCCTGGACGCAATATGTCGGGGCAGATTGCATTTTAATTGCCAACGACAGCGTGCCCAACGACGAACTGCGAAAAACAACTATCAAGCTGGCCAAGCCGCCTGCGGTCAAGCTGGTGATTAAAAATATTAACGACTCGATTGAGGCCATCAAAAGCGGCGTCACCGATAAATACCACCTGTTTATTGTGGTGGAGTCGGTAGAGGATGCCTGGCGATTAGCCTCCGCGGTGGACGGGATTAAGAGCATTAATCTCGGCGGCATTAAAGCGAAAGAAGGGGCAAGGAATATTTCAAAGGCCATTAATTTGCTGCCGGACGAAATTGAAAAACTCACTCAGCTGGTCGGCACTGGCATTGAGATCGAAATACGCCAGGTGCCTAACGATCGCAAACAGTTATTAGCGGAATCTCTGTAACTCCTGAGGACTCACTATGGTAGAGGCACTGTTACTCGGACTGGTGGCGTTTATCGCCCAGTCGGAATATGCCCTGGGCACCTCGCTGCTTTCCCGGCCCATTGTCACCGGATTATTAACCGGGCTGGTGTTAGGCGATGTACAGACGGGCGTGATTATGGGGGCGACGCTGGAACTGGCGTTTATCGGATCGTTTTCGGTGGGGGCGTCGATTCCGCCCGATGTGGTCACCGGCGGGGTGCTGGGGGTGGCGTTTGCCATCACCTCCGGGGCGGGAACCGAAACGGCGCTGCTGCTCGGCCTGCCGATTGCCACCCTGACCCTGGTGTTGAAAAACGTCTATCTCGGCATGTTTATCCCGATGCTCAGCCAGAAGGCCGACAGCTATGCCGAGCAGGCGGATACCCGCGGTATCGAGCGAATGCACCTTCTCGCCGGGTTTGGTCTGTCACTGATGCTGGCGGCAGTGGTCACCGTGTCGTTCCTGGTCGGGAGTAGCGCGGTGAAATCCTTACTGGATGCTATCCCGGAATTTATTAAACACGGGTTAAGCGTGGCGACGGGAATCATTCCGGCGCTGGGCTTTGCAATGCTGGCCCGGTTGCTGATCAACAAAAAAGTGGCCCCCTTTTTCTTCCTCGGCTTTGCGCTGATGGCGTACCTGAAAATACCCGTCACCGGTATCGCCATTCTGGGTGCCATTGTGGCGGTAGTGATGGTCAACACGACTGCGCATAACGCTCCCCGTCCTACCACCGATCAAGGAGTCAGTGATGACGACGAAGATGATTTCTGAAGAGACCCTGCCTGAGACGCAGGATGAGAACGCGATCAATGCACGCGATCTGCGCCGGGTGTTCTGGCGGTCGTTCCAGATGGAGTTTTCCTGGAACTATGAGCGGCAGATGAACCTCGCTTTTGTCTATGCCCTGATCCCGGTGCTGAAAAAGCTCTACCCGCAAAAAGCCGCGCTGGCGGCGGCGTTAAAACGCCACCTGGTGTTCTTTAACACCACGCCGCATATCGTCACGCTGCTGCTGGGCATTACCACCGCGATGGAGGAGAAAAACAGCCAGCAGCAGGAGATGGACGGCACGGCGATCGACAACGTGAAAGCGTCGCTGATGGGGCCGCTGGCCGGGCTGGGGGACTCCTTCTTCTGGGGCACGCTGCGCCTGATTGCCACCGGCATCGGCACCAGCCTGGCGCTGCAGGGCAACATCCTGGGGCCAATCCTGTTCCTGCTGGTGTTTAACGTGCCGCACATTCTGGTGCGCTGGCTCTTTACCCGCTGGGGTTACGTGCTCGGCACCGGGGTGCTTCATCGCGTTCAGAAGAGCGGGATGATGGAGAGCCTCACCTACGGCGCCTCGATTATCGGGCTGATGGTGGTGGGGGCAATGGCTGCCTCGATGATCAACATCACTATCCCCATCTCCTTCGGCGCGGGGGAGGCGAAAACCGAGGTCCAGGGGATTATCGACAACATCATGCCGTGCCTGTTGCCGCTCGTCAGCTTCGGCATTGTCTACTGGTTGCTGGGGCGCAAGGTCAAACCGCTCACCATTATCGGTGGCATGGCGCTGGTGGGGATTCTGGGTTCGTGGATTGGCCTGTTTTAAGCGGAGAAAACGATGCAACCGACAATGATGACCTATATCGAAGAGCAGCCCGCGGCGCTTGAGGCGATCCTCGGGGCCTACCCGCAGCATCTGGCGTCCGTGGAAGCCTTTGCCCGCCAGCATCCGGTGCGCCGTCTGCTGGTGCTGGCGACCGGCTCCTCGCTGAATGCAGCGATGTGCGCGCGCTACTTCTTTGAACACCGCTTTGGCCTGCTGGTGGACATCAAAGAGCCGTACAACTTTATGCACTATGAGGCCATCGACCCGCACACGGATATGGTGCTGGTCGTTTCCCAGAGCGGAAAAAGCGCCTCGACGCTGGCAGCAATGGAAAAAGTGCAGGCCGCCGGGCTGCCGGTGTTTGCCCTGACCTCGGATCTCGACAGCCCGATCGGTCGCCGCTGCGACCAGGTGCTGGACATCCATACCGGGATCGAGAAAGTGGGCTTCGTGACCCGCGGCTTTAGCGCCACGGTGCTGAATCTGCTGCTGGTCGCGCTGACGCTTGCCCGGGCGCAACAGCAGCTCGATGAGCGTGAAACGCAGGACACCCTGGCGGCGCTGCACCAGCTCGCGGCGGCGATCCCCGACACGATTGCCCGCACGGAGGCATTCTTCGAGCGGCACCTCCAGGCCCTGCAATCCGGCACGCGCTTTATCGCCATCGGTGAAGGTGCCCTGACCGGCGTGGCGAAAGAGTTCGAAACCAAGTTCACCGAAACGGTGCGGGTGCCGTCCGGTGGGTTTGAACTGGAGGCGTACATGCATGGCCCCTATCTGGAGGCCAACGCTGAGCATGTGATGTTCTTTATTGAGGATGCGCCAAACCCACGCCTGCGGGCGCTAAGAGACTATATGTCGCCGGCGGTTAACCAGGCGTTCCTGATCACCCTGACGGATGAGGGGGAGGAGAATACCCTGGCGCTGAACTGCCATCTGCCGCATCTGCTCTCGCCGCTGCTGTTGATTATCCCTCTGCAAATTCTGGCCTGGCGTACCGCCTGCGCCAAAGGCATCGATCTCTCGGTGCGTATCTTCGACGACTTCGATCGGGTTTTAAAGAGTAAAATCTAAAGGAGAATAACTATGTTAGGTTTTAATCAGAACGAGTACCTGACCAGTGCTCGTGAGATTGTTGCTGCGCGTAAACAGGCGGAACAGGTCGCTGATGAGATTATTCAGCAGGGCTTCAGCACGCTATTTTTCGCCTCGGTAGGGGGATCGTTAGCGCCGATGATGGCAATTAACGCCTTCGCCCGGGAAGTAACCGAGCTGCCGGTTTACCTTGAGCAGGCGGCAGAATTAATCCATGCCGGACATAAACGCTTAAATAAAGATTCCGTGGTGATTACCCTCTCGAAATCGGGTGATACCAAAGAGTCGGTAGCGATTGCCGAATGGTGTAAGGCGCAAGGGATCCGCGTGGTGGCGATCACCAAAAATAGCGACTCGCCGCTGGCGAACGCCGCCACCTGGCATATTCCGATGCGGCACAAAAACGGCGTGGAATATGAGTATATGCTGCTGTACTGGGTATTCTTCCGCCTGGTTCAGGGTAACGGGGAATTTGACGATTATGACCGCTTCGCCAGCCAGCTGGAGCTGTTACCTGAGAATCTCCTGAACGCGAAAAAGCAATTTGATCCGCAGGCCGATGCCATCGCGCAAAAATATCACAGTGCCGACTATATGATGTGGATTGGCGGCGCGGAGATGTGGGGCGAAGTCTATCTCTTCTCGATGTGTATTCTGGAAGAGATGCAGTGGAAGCGCACCAAATCGGTTTCATCTGCGGAGTTTTTCCACGGCACGCTGGAGCTGCTGGAAAAAGACGTCCCGCTATTCCTGGTGAAAGGCGAGGGCAAATGCCGGCCGCTGGACGACCGCGTGGAGCGTTTCGCAGCGAAAATTACCGATAATCTGGTGGTGTTTGACCCGCGTGAGTACGCGCTGGCGGGGATTGATGAGCAGTTCCGCTGGCTGCTGGCGCCGTGCATCATCTCAACCTTGCTGGTGGACCGTCTTGCTGCCCATTTCGAGCACTACACCGGCCACAGTCTGGATATTCGCCGCTACTACCGGCAGTTCGAGTATTAATAGCAATAAAAAAGGGGACGTTACGTCCCCTTTTTTTCGGGCCTGATAAGCGCAGCGTCATCAGGCGTTAACCGGGATTAAACCCGGCTACCCCACAGGTCATACTCGTCGGCGTTTTCGACTTTCACACGCACGATATCACCCGGCTTCACCTTCGTTTCGCCGTTCAGGTAGACCGCGCCGTCGATTTCCGGGGCATCGGCCATGCTGCGGCCAATCGCGCCTTCTTCATCCACTTCGTCGATGATCACCAGAATTTCGCGGCCCACTTTTTCCTGCAGACGTTCAGCAGAGATCTGCTGTTGCAGCTGCATGAAGCGGTTCCAGCGCTCTTCTTTAACCTCTTCCGGCACCTGATCCGCCAGTTCGTTGGCGGTAGCGCCTTCTACCGGGCTGTACTTGAAGCAGCCCACGCGGTCCAGACGCGCTTCTTTCAGGAAGTCGAGCAGCATCTGGAAATCTTCTTCGGTTTCACCCGGGAAGCCGACGATAAAGGTGGAGCGCAGGGTCAGATCCGGGCAGATTTCACGCCACTGCTTGATGCGCGCCAGCTGGCGGTCAACGGAGCCTGGACGCTTCATCAGCTTCAGAATACGCGGGCTGGCGTGCTGCAGCGGGATATCCAGATAAGGCAGAATTTTGCCTTCCGCCATCAGCGGGATCACGTCGTCAACGTGCGGGTACGGGTAGACGTAGTGCAGACGTGTCCAGATGCCCAGCTTAGACAGTTGTTCGCACAGGCCGACCATGCTGGTTTTCACCGGCTCGCCGTTGTGGAAGCCGGAGCGGTGCTTCACGTCCACGCCGTAGGCCGAGGTGTCCTGGGAGATCACCAGCAGTTCTTTCACACCCGCATCCGCCAGACGTTTGGCTTCGGCCAGCACTTCGCCAATCGGACGGCTCACCAGATCGCCACGCATGGACGGGATGATGCAAAAGGTGCAGCGGTGGTTGCAGCCTTCAGAAATTTTTAAGTACGCATAGTGACGCGGGGTCAGCTTCACGCCCTGTTCCGGCACCAGGCTCAGGAACGGGTTATGCTTTGGTTTTGGCACATAGTGATGCACATGTTCCAGCACCTGCTCGTAGCTGTGTGGACCGGTGATTTCCAGTACCTTCGGATGGACTTCGCGGATTTGATCGACTTTGGCGCCCAGACAACCGGTGACAATCACCTTGCCGTTTTCAGTGAGTGCTTCACCGATGGCTTCCAGAGACTCCTGCACGGCGCTATCGATAAAGCCGCAGGTGTTAACGATCACCATGTCGGCATTGTCGTAGCTCGGCACGACGTCATAGCCTTCAGTGCGAAGTTCGGTCAGGATACGTTCGGAATCCACCAGGTTTTTCGGACAGCCCAGCGAGACGAAGCCGATTTTCGGCTGGTGCGTAACATTGCTCATAGATTAAAAAGTAGTCAGTTAGGGAGTTATCAGGGCAGGGATTGTACAGCGTTCTCGCGGGGATTTATACAGATCCCTGTGCAGGGAAGGTAACTGTTTATATTTACCTATTCCGGCTTTAAGGGACTCGCAGCGGTCCGTGCCGTTATCCCAAAGACGGGCTAAAAGCAAAGGCCGAAACGTCCAGCATCCCGGCCACGTTTAAGAGACTCCACAGGCTATAGAAGAGAAGCATGATTTTATGCTCAGTCAAAACAACCACCTCCGCACAGCCTTTCCGCCTGCTGTTTTAACATTGTAAATTTTGTTAATCCGTCACGAATTATTGACCTGACGCATTAAATTGAGCAAAAAATAAACATAATCTGAAGGTGCAATTAAGCTGACAAGGGGGGAAAAAGCATGTCCGTTGACAGACTGAAACGCGATCTTCTTAACAAGATGATCAATGCCCGAATTGATCTCGCGGCCTATCTGCAGTTAAGGAAAGCGAAAGGGTATATGTCAGTCAGCGAAAGCGACCATCTGCGTGACAACTTCTTTGAACTTTGCACCTACATGCGAGAAAAAGCGCCTGAGCTGAGAGCGCATTGCAATGCCGACGAGCAGGCGATGCTCTATCGCGCCGCCGGATCGCTCACCACCGCAGGCGTCTGTATGATGACCGGCAACCACGATTGCCCGACGTTCATCGCCGTCAACGCAGAGAAGTTGGAAAACTGTCTGAACGATCTCACTCTCTGCATCCAGTATCTGAAATCACAGACACCGCTGATTCAGAGCTGATCCCGGGGGAGGCAACTCCCCCTTCTGGTTAAGCTTTTGTAAAAGTATCAACGCCCCTGCGCTGAGTGGCTAGTCTTATGCCATACGTCGAAAAGGAGTGCGTTATGCGTCGATCCTCGCTTATTTCCCTGCCAGTGTTGCTAATATCCGCCTCGCTGTTTGCCGCGCCTGCCGAAGTGAAGGTGGCGGTGCTGCAAAATAAACTCGATCACCCCTGGGCGCTGGCGTTCCTGCCGCAAGATCAGGGCATGCTCATCACGCTGAAAGGCGGGCAGCTTAAACGCTGGCAGCCAGGCAAAGGCCTATCTGATCCCATTGTCGGCGTACCTAAGGTCTGGGACAGCGGCCAGGGGGGATTACTTGACGTGGCGCTGGCACCCGATTTCGCGACGTCGCGCCGGGTCTGGCTGAGCTACGCCGAGGCGGGCGACGACGGGAAAGCGGGCACAGCGGTGGGGTATGGCCGTCTGAGCGACGATAACACCCGACTGGAGGCCTTCAGGGTGGTCTTCCGACAGCAGCCTAAACTCTCTACCGGCAATCACTTTGGCGGCAGACTGGTGTTCGACGGCAAAGGCTACCTGTTTATTGGGCTGGGCGAGAATAACCAGCGCCCTACGGCCCAGGATCTGGATAAGTTACAGGGCAAAGTGGTACGACTGACCGAAGACGGAGCAGTACCGGACGATAACCCCTTTGTGAAGACCAAAGAGGCGCGGCCGGAAATTTGGTCGTACGGTATCCGCAACCCGCAGGGGATGGCGATGAACCCGTGGAGCAACACCTTGTGGCTTAATGAGCACGGGCCGCGCGGGGGCGACGAAATTAATATCCCGGAAAGAGGCAAAAACTACGGCTGGCCGCTGGCGACGCATGGCATCAACTACAGCGGATTGCCCATCCCGGAAGCGAAAGGGGAAACGGTCGCAGGCACCGAGCCGCCGCTGTTTGTCTGGAAAAAGTCCCCGGCGCTCAGCGGGATGGCTTTCTATAACAGCGACGTCTTCCCGCAGTGGAAGAACAAACTCTTTATCGGTGCGCTGAAGGATAAAGATGTGATTGTGCTGAACGTCAGTGGCAATAGCGTCACCGAGGAGGGAAGGATCCTCGGCGACCGCAACCAGCGAGTGCGCGACGTGCGGGTCGGGCCGGATGGCTATCTGTACGTGTTGACCGATGAATCCGACGGGCAGCTGTTAAAAGTCAGCCCGTCCAGGGAGTAAATCAGGTAACCGGGATCATCACCACGCTGCGGTAGGCCGGACGTTCGCTCAGGTTCGCCAGCCAGCGTGCCAGATGCGGGCGCGGCGCCCACTCCAGGCCCACGTTGGTCAGATTCCAGACAAAGGGGGCGACGGCGATATCACCCACGCCAAACTCGTCGCCCGAGAACCACGGCTGTGCCGCCAGCGCCTCGTCCATCATGGCGAACAGCGATTCGCAGGTCGCTTTGGCAGCGTCGATGGCCGCATAATCGCGCCTGGCTTCCGGGGTTCTGACCAGCCCCATCAAAATCACCCGGTGGGCCGGGGAGAGCGTCTGGTTAGCCCAGTCCATCCACTTTTCGCCGACGGCACGCTTCGCAGGCGCATCGATCCACAGACGGTTCTGGCCGTATTGCGCAGCGAGATAACGCACAATGGCGTTGGACTCCCACAGCGTAAGGTCGGTTTCGTCATCCCGCAGCAGGGGCACCAGGCCGTTGGGGTTCATGGCCAGATACTCGGCTTCTTTATTTACCCCGTGTTCCAGTCCCGCCATGATCTGCTTAAAGGGTAAATCCAGCTCTTCCAGCGTCCAGATGACCTTTTTAACGTTGGTTGAATTGTTCCTGCCCCACAAAGTAATCATAACAACCCCTTATAATTAAAGCCGATATCAGGATGAGATCCGTGTTGATGACTTTACATGGTGAGATAAACCAAACCAATACGCAACAGACGCGAAAAAAATCGATGCGGTCAAAGCGTATCGGGTTGTTATTGCATAAACTTTAAAAACTTTACGAGGTTTTGGTTTTTTTTAAGGCGTTAGTACGTTATTACTCATCGCTTCTTTTGACACGGTGGTATGACGTGATTTTTGGAATGGAAACTCGGGTGGCATTATGATGCGAAAAACTTTTTCTTTACGCGGTCTGGTCGCAGGTTCTGCGCTACTGGTCCTTTTTGCACCTTCGCTGTACGCAGCGGAACAGGCGGCACCAGAAGCTCCGCCGGTTGATGCGCGCGCCTGGATACTGATGGACTATGCCAGCGGCAAAGTGCTGGCAGAAGGCAATGCGGATGAAAAACTCGACCCAGCCAGCCTGACCAAAATCATGACCAGCTACGTGGTGGGGCAGGCGCTGAAAGCCGGTAAAATTAAGCTCACCGACATGGTTACCATCGGCAAAGACGCCTGGGCGACCGGCAACCCGGCGTTGCGCGGCTCCTCGGTCATGTTCCTCAAGCCGGGTGATCAGGTGGCGGTTTCCGATCTGAACAAAGGTGTAATCATTCAGTCTGGGAATGATGCCTGCATCGCGCTGGCCGATTATGTGGCGGGCAGTCAGGATTCTTTCATTGGTTTGATGAATGGTTATGCGCAAAAATTAGGCCTCACCAACACCACCTTTAAGACCGTTCACGGGCTGGATGCGCCGGGCCAGTTCAGTACCGCCCGCGATATGGCGCTGCTGGGTAAGGCCCTGATTCATGATGTGCCGGAAGAGTACGCCATCCATAAAGAGAAAGAGTTTACCTTCAATAAGATCCGCCAGCCGAACCGCAACCGTCTGCTGTGGAGCAGCAACGTCAATGTGGATGGGATGAAAACCGGTACTACCGCCGGGGCGGGGTATAATCTCGTGGCTTCGGCAACCCAGGGCGATATGCGTTTGATCTCGGTGGTGCTGGGCACCAAAACCGACCGTATCCGCTTCAATGAGTCAGAAAAACTGCTGACCTGGGGCTTCCGCTTCTTCGAAACCGTTACTCCTATTAAGCCGGATGCCACCTTTGTCAGCCAGCGCGTCTGGTTTGGTGACAAGAGCGAGGTCAAGCTCGGTGCCGGTGAAAGCGGCTCGGTCACCATTCCGCGCGGCCAGCTGAAAAATCTCAAGGCCAGCTACACCCTGACGGAAAAGCAACTCACCGCACCGCTGAAAAAAGGCCAGGTGGTCGGATCTATCGACTTCCAGCTGAACGGCAAATCGATTGAGCAGCGTCCGTTGATCGTGATGGAAGCGGTGAAAGAGGGCGGGTTCTTTGGTCGGATGTGGGATTACGTGCTGATGAAGTTCCACGACTGGTTTGGCGGCTGGTTTAATTAAGTCAAAGCCGGGTGGCGGCTTCGCCTGACCCGGCCTACGAACGACCCGGTATGCCCGCGCAAGCGTAGCGCTGCCGGGCAATAAACTGCACTCAGTACATCAGTTTAATCTGCTGCGCCTTCGCATACGTCACCAGCTCTTCATCCGGGCGGCAGTTACTCACAATGGCGTCAAAGCGCGTCAGTTCCCCCATCCGCGCCGGGCGCACCTTCCCAATTTTGCTGTGATCCACCACCAGCACGTGATACTGCGCCATGTTCATCGCCCACTGTTTTACCGGCAGCTCATCCAGATTAAAACAGGTCGCCCCCTGGCGAACATGCACACCTGCCGCGGAGTAAAAGGCGATATCCGGGCACAGGTTGCTGAGGGTGTCCTGCAAATTGAGCGGTTTGAAAATGGCGTTGCTGGCATGGAACTCGCCGCCGCAGAGGATCACCCGGCACTCGGGCTTTTCCTGCAGGGCGAGAAACGTATTCAGGGAGTAGCAGACCCCGGTGAAGGGCAGGGCGTTATCAATGGCTTCGATGATCCACGGCGTCGTGGTGCCGCAATCAAAAAACAACGTCTGATGAGGCTGCACCAGCGAGGCGGCCAGGCGCGCCGCTTTGCGCTTCTCTTCGACCAGGCGGGTTTTTTGATCGCTCAGCAGATAGTGGCTGGCGCTACGAGGTTCGAGAACAATGTAGCCGCCGAGCAGCACGACTGGCCCGCTTTCACTGTTGAGGTCGCGACGGATAGTCATCTCCGAGACGCCCAGCAGTGCGGCGGCTTCTTTCAGATGCAGTTTATCGCTGCGCTTAAGCGCGGTAATCAGTTGAGCCAGCCGTTCGTCACGTCGTGTTTCCATAGGTCCTCAGAGCCATTAATAAACCCCCGTTACGTCGGGGGTTCAAGTTTAACTCGCGAGACCCAAATTAGTCACGTATCCAGCCTTTACGGATAGGCAGGGCAAAGCAGAACCGATATAGCTGCGAGAGGCGTTGGTAGAGGACGTCTCCGCACAGGTTCCACAGGATCTGTGCGCTCAGGCAGCCCAGCAGCCCAACCATCAATCCACCCAGCATATCCATCGGCCAGTGGACCCCCAGATAAACGCGGGACCAGGCGATGGTGCAGGCCACAACCATCAACACCATACCTGACCAGATCCGGTGCCAGAGCAGGAATGCCAGGGCAAAGGTGAAAATGGCGGTACCGTGATCGCTCGGGAAGGAGTCATCGGCGGCGTGATGCAGGAAGTTATAGCCGACATGATCGACAAACGGACGGTCATGCGGGAACAGATGGCCCAGCAACCACGACGCCGCCAGGCTTATCACCAGCGCCATGGCGATTTTAATCACCAGCTGACGCTGGGCACCCACCTGCTTGCGCGGCCCCCACAGCCAGAGGATCGCAATCAGCGCCGGCATAATGCTGATCAGATCTTTCGCCACAAAGATGGCCAGTTTGATGCTCCACTCCGGTGATGCTGGCGTCGCATTAATCAGGTAAAACAGTCCGTAGTTCAGATTCTCTAACATACCCTTGTTACTCTTTTGCAAACCAGATGGAAATCAGGCCATAGGCCACCACCTGTGAAAACCACACCCACCAACCTGCCCACAGGTTATGAGAGAAGAAATGTGCGCCGCGCATCACCTGGCCATAGCCCATGACCAGCCCGAGTACGACACCCGTGGCCACCAGCGCCCAGGCCAGACGGGGACGCTCGCGCCAGAAAGCAAAAAACAATCCCATCACCATAAAGCCGCTCGAGGCGTGGCCGCCCGGAAAACAGCGGCCAGGGCCACTGCCAGCAGGCGCTGCGTCAAACAGGGGATAGGACAACGCCTTGCCGCCGTACTCCACCAGATCCCAGGGGCAGCTGTGATGGCTGATCGCTTTCAGTAAACCCACCACCGCCGTACCCAGCGCCATCAGCAGCGCTGCGGTCACCAGCCGGGCATTACGCCGGAACGCGCCGTAAAGCAGCGTCACCGCCGCCACGGCAATGGTCGCGTATTTCGCCAGGCGATGATTGAGCAAATCCAGCAGCGCGTTGTGCTGCAGCGGGAAGTGCTGGCTCGCCGCGTCATACCAGTAGCCCGTTAACATCCTGTCCAGCGTTTCGTCCCGCGCCAGCCAGGTAAAAAGCCCGGCCAGAACCAGCAGCGCAAGGAGCTGGTAACCATAAAAACGAACCGGCATACGGTAAAGCGGTTTTGTCTTAGAAGTCTTTAACTTAGACAATTCTGAAGTGGAGGCGAGTTGTGTCATACTGAGAGCCAATGACTAAAAACGTCTAAGCATACGGTCGTTAACTTAAGGCAACCTTAAACGACGGCGATTTGTGCGTTATTTCTGTACAACTGCGTGTTTCTGCTATCTCTGACGCAGCCATTTCATTACACTTTGCGCGATTTTTTATCGGATATTGAGACCCCATGTTAAACCGTTCTTCTTCCCGCACGCGCCTGGGGCGTCAGGCGTTGCTGTTCCCGCTGTGTCTGGTGCTGTACGAATTCTCTACCTATATCGGCAACGATATGATCCAGCCGGGCATGCTGGCGGTGGTGGAGCAGTACAACGCCGGGATTGAGTGGGTTCCCACCTCCATGACCGCCTATCTGGCGGGGGGGATGTTTTTACAGTGGCTGCTCGGGCCGCTGTCGGATCGTATTGGTCGCCGCCCGGTAATGTTAACCGGGGTGGTGTGGTTTATCGTCACTTGCCTGGCGACCCTGCTGGCGCAAACCATCGAACAATTTATGGTGCTGCGTTTTTTACAGGGCATCAGCCTGTGCTTTATTGGCGCTGTCGGGTATGCCGCCATTCAGGAGTCTTTCGAGGAAGCGGTGTGCATTAAAATCACCGCCCTGATGGCTAACGTGGCGCTGATTGCGCCGCTGCTCGGCCCGCTGGTGGGGGCCGCCTGGGTGCATGTTGCGCCCTGGGAGGGGATGTTTGTGCTGTTTGCGGCGCTGGCGGCGATCTCGTTTTACGGTCTGTACCGCGCCATGCCTGAAACCGCCACCCGCATCGGGGAGAAGCTCTCCCTGCAGGAATTGGGGCGCGACTACAAAGCGGTGCTGAAAAATGTTCGCTTTGTGGCGGGGGCGCTGGCAATTGGTTTTGTCTGCCTGCCGCTGCTGGCGTGGATTGCCCAGTCGCCAGTGATCATCATCAGTGGCGAAAAGCTCAGCAGCTACGAGTATGGCCTGCTACAGGTGCCCATTTTTGGCGCGCTGATTGTGGGCAACGTCGTGCTGGCCCGTCTGACGTCGCGCCGTACTGTGCGCTCGTTGATCATTATGGGCGGCTGGCCGATTGTGATTGGGCTGGTGGTTGCGGCGGTGGCGACGGTGGTCTCTTCCCATGCGTATCTGTGGATGACCGCCGGGCTGAGCATCTATGCGTTTGGTATTGGGCTGGCGAATGCCGGGCTGGTGCGCCTGACGCTGTTTGCCAGCGAGATAAGCAAAGGCACCGTATCGGCGGCGATGGGCATGTTGCAGATGCTGATCTTCACCGTTGGTATCGAAGTCAGCAAACACGCCTTCAGCAGCGGCGGCAACGGGCTGTTCAGCCTGTTCAACCTGGCGAACGGCGTATTATGGCTGGCGCTGATGTTTGTGTTCCTGAAAGACAAGCAGGTGGGCAGTTCATTACAGCCGGATTAAGCAAGCAGTCTGCTCGCCGTTTTACCGGATGGCGCTGCGTTTACCCGGCCTACGAAACCCGTAGGCCGGTGCAAGTAACGCGCCGCCGGGTTTAGCCCTGGTTGAACGGGGCTTCCCCTTTCAACACGCGGTCAATCACTTCCAGTACCCCTTCTTCGTTATTGTTCGGCGCTTCATAGCGGGCAACCGCTTTGATATGATCCCGGGCATTCGCCATCGCAAAGCTGAATCCGGACTGGGTCAGCATCTCCACGTCGTTGCCGCTGTCGCCAAAGGCGACCACTTCGCTGTTGTCGATGCCCCAGATCTCCTGCAGCAGACGCAGGCCATTGGCTTTGTGGATACCCGGCAGGATCAGGTCAATACTGCCGTGTCCGGTAGTGACCGGCACCATAATGTCGCTCAGCTTTTCGTGGATGATTGCCTGGATACGCGGGATGTCGTCATCCGACACGTTCAGGCCAAATTTAAAGAAGATGTCGTTGAAGTTGTCGAATTTATCCACCTTTTCCAGCCGGTGATAATACTTCGCCGCAAGATCGTGGAAGGCTTCGCCATAATGCTTGAGGGTATAGGCGCTGCCTTTACCGCAGGCAATCACTTCGACTTCAGGAATGGTGCAGAGAAACTCCGCCACGGTGGCGAACTGGGCCTGCGTTAACTCGCCGTTGTAAACATCTTCTCCGGCATTCACTACCCAGCCGCCGTTTTCCGCGACAAAGGCGATCTCATCGGCAATCTCCGGGAAAAAGGAGATCAGCTGGTAGTACTGGTTCCCGCTGGCGACCACAAACCGTATGCCCTGTTCCTTCATCTGCGCGTACTGGCGCAGAAAACGCGCGCGATTGTACTGCTTCGCATCGTCCAGGAAGGTGCCATCCATATCAACCGCAATCAGTTTTACGCTCATTATCCATTCTCCATGACCGAGTTCGCCTGGGTCACCGGTTTGGCGACCGCCCGGGCGACCAGGGCGGCAATCATCACTAATCCTAAAACCACCAGCATGGCGCTACGTAAGCCGTAGTGCTCGCCGAGGAAGCCCAGCAGCGGTGGTCCCACCAGGAAGGCAAGATAGCCGGTGGTGGCGACCACGCTGACGCGGGTTGGCGCATCCGGGCCGGTGTCGCTGGCCGCGGAGATAGTCAGCGGGAAACCGAGCGAGGCACCCAGCCCCCACAGCACCACCGATACGCCTGCCACCCAATCGACATCGACAAAAATAATCAACGCAATGCCCAGACCACCCAGCAGGGCGCTGGCGCGAACCACCGTCACGCGGCTGTAGCGGTCAATAAACCAGCCGCCGGTAAAGCGACCGACGGTCATTCCCAGCGTGAACCCGGCGTAAATCAGCGAGCCAGAGGTCGGGCTGAATCCGTGGCCATCCACCATCAGCAGCGGCAGCCAGTCATTCGCAGACCCTTCGGCAAAGGCCATCGCCAGCACCACCACGCCAATCAGCATCAGCTGCATATCACGATAAAACGGCAGCCCTTTCTCACCCGATTTGGCTTCACCTGCGGGGTTCTTGCCGTTGCCATCCGGGATGGCGGTGATCCCCAGCAGAATCGGGGCGATACAGACCAGCGCGGCCAGTAAGGTATGGGTCGTGGCGGCGATACCGGAGGCGGTGAGCGCCATGCCGATACCGGCGCCTGCCAGCGTGCCGAGGCTGTAAAACCCGTGCATCATCGGCAGCACGGTTTTGTTCATCTCCTGCTCGATAGCGGCGCCTTCCACGTTGATCGCCACCTCTGCCGCGCCAAAACTGCCGCCAAACACGGTCAATCCGAGGGCAAAGGCCAGCGGGGAGGCGAACCACAGCGCAGCGCTGAGCATCATCATACCCACAATCGCGCAGCACATCGTGGCGCGGATCACTTTCCGCGTGCCGAAGCGCTTAACTAACCAGGCAGAACAGAGAATGCCACTCATTGACCCTATCGACAGACCAAATAACACGATGCCCATTTCCGCCGTCGACACCGACAAAATGTCGCGAATGGCGGGGGTACGCGTGGCCCAGGAGGCCATTAACAGGCCGGGGATAAAGAAGAACATAAACAGCGCCCACAGGCGGCGTTGCAAAGTTTTGCGCGGTGAGATGACGGTCATGGTTTCTGTACCAGAAGGACAACATAGAAGACGACACTAGCAAGTTTGTGTACATTTGTACATAAATGCGCTGAGGTAAAAATGAACAGACGACCCAACGATCCGCAACGGCGGGAACGGATATTGCAGGCTACCCTGGACACCATTGCTGAACATGGTCTGAACGCCGTCACGCATCGCAAAATCGCCAGCTGCGCCGGGGTGCCGCTGGGGTCGATGACCTACTATTTTTCCGGTATGGATGCACTGCTTGAGGAGGCCTTCACCTGGTTTACGCAGCAGATGTCGGTGCAGTACCGCGAGTTCTTTGCCGGTGTGACCGGGCCGGAAATGGCCTGCGAATCCATTACCACCCTGATTTACAGCTCCCAGGTCACCACGCCGCACAATATGGAGCTGATGTACCAGCTTTATGCGTTTATGAACCGCAGCCCCTCGTTAAAAACCGTGATGCAGGACTGGATGAAAACCAGCCAGACGACGCTGGAGCAGTGGTTTGATCCGGTCACCGCCCGCGGGCTGGATGCGTTTATCGAAGGGATGACGCTGCATTTTGTCACCGACAGACAGCCGCTTTCGCGGGAGGCATTAGGGGCGATGGTGAGGCGAATTGCGGGAATATAACCTCAACAAACAGGCCAGCTTGCGCTGGCCTTTATGCGTTGTTTTGATGGATGGATTCCCGGCCGGGGATCACTTTTCGCGCGTGACATACCCGAAATCAAATCCCTGCAGCACATGTTCACGTAAATACTGATTGATCGGGTAGCTGTAGCTTTGTCCGATACTGACGGCATGCATCACACGCAATACCGCTCCCCCGCTCAGCGGTAAAGGTTCATCGGTAATGGTAATTTTCGCGCCCGCCAGCCCATCTTTCAGATTTTTATAGGCCACTGATTCAGTGATGCTGTTATTGATAAGACTGAACGTGACCACCAGAACGGCAATTAACGCAACAGGGAAGGCCAGGGGATGGCGATTCAGGAACCGCACCGGGCGCGAGGGACGGCGGGTTAATAGCGTCGCCGTCAGGGGAACTAGGACTAAATAGAGCAGTTTTGCCAGGTGCGTAAGCGCACCCACCAGAGAGAAAATCAGCGCAATGGGCGGCACAATAACGGCACGCGCGGCATCTTCACCCAGCTTTTCATTACTCCCTCCCGCGCTATAGCTTGATACCGCCGCGCGCAGTTCAGGTAATTGCTGCTTCACCGCCTCGTTAAGATGTGGCGTGTGAAGCTCAAGGGCAAACTGCTTCAGCTTATCGTTCAGCGGATACTCTTCACGAACAAGCGTATTCGCCGGGAGAAGCAGTTTTTCGCGTAACTCTTTCTGAATCACCTCCAGGCGGAAAAAGACGCCCCAGTCCAGCCGCTTAGGGAGGGTGACCCCTTTGTAGACCACGGTCCGCTGGGCGAGATATTTCTGCCTGGCGGCTTTCGCCACTGCGGCATTAAACCCGGTGCGATCTGACGGTGACCAGTCGTTGGTGACAGGGACGCCCTGGCCGCGAACCTGTTTTCTTACGGTGGCGTAATAACGGCGTGGGACGTTCCAGGTTTTCAGGCGTTTCGCTTCTAAGGAGCGCTCGTACCTTTGCCAGGCCCGGGCCTGCTCAAGTCGCACAGTTTCGCTGATATCCATCTCATCATTGTAATAGGCAACAAATTGTTTATGCACCTCGCCGCGAGCCTGGAGCCAGAGCTCGTAGTAGCCGCGAACGCCGCCTTCCCGGGCACTGATATTGTCGCGTAAGTTCTGTTCCGCATCGCGTTCCAGTAATTTACGGTAGCGATCGGACGAACTGAGCAGAACCGGTAAGGTTGCCAGAAACGCCTTCCCGGAGGGGCTGGTCCAGGTCTGCGCCTGTCCACCGCCGCTATCCAGCGGGATGCCTTCCAGCGTCTGCTGTCCTTCAATTAAGGCGTGCTGATAGAGCTGCGCCAGCAGGGACATCTGACGGAACTCACCCGTGCTCTTCGTCACCTGGCGTTCAATCACCCATTCGACCGCATGCCAGGTTAATGTGCCGGTGATCAGGCAGATCAACAGCACCAGCGCGGTGCTGGCTTTCGCCGTCAGCCAGACGCCTTTTTTCTTTAGCCGGACAAGACCCATCAGCGAGAACTGTAACGCCAGCAGCGCCGCCGCGATGGCGGTTAATGTCCGTCCGTAGCGCTCCATGTTGTGAACTTCATCGGCGGTCGAGACGCTGCCGACCAGGTCCAGCAGGCGGGAGTTAAAGGCCAGTTCACAAATGAGATAGGTGAGGGTGATGCCCGTCACCAGCCAGTTTTGCCAGGCGGGGAGGACCGAACGCTTGATCCCGTCCTGCGGCCAGTGTTTTTCCTGTACCTGCGCGGTCATGATTTAAGCTCCAGGCTGGTCTGACGGGTCTTCGTCGGGGCATAGATCTCGGTGGGCACGGAATTGTTCAGCTCAGGCTGGGCTACTTTAGGCGGCAGTGGCTCCACCGTTTTGGTCGGCGTGCGTTTAACCGGCTTCGCCACAGGCTGCGCTTTGGTTTTACGGTACGATTTCACGTTATCGTTACTGCTGCTGACGACCGTTTTTTGCTTCTGAACAGGGAAGCGACGGTGGTAAACCTCGCCATGCTGCCAGTTGAACTGCTCAACGCGATTGCCGGTGGTGAAATTCAGTTGCAGCTTGTCCGCACTGGCGTTGATCTCTGGCCCCGTATCGCATACGCCGGTGAAGGCCCACTCCTGGGAGCGCGTATTTTGCAGATCGACCAGGCGATACTGTGCCGGGCAGGATGGCGTTGCCACTTTCAGCAGCAGTAACGTATGTCCTTCGATGTGATACTGATTGATGATCCTCGCCCAGCTGATGCCCTCCAGTGGGCGCTCAATCATCAGATTGCTCCACTTCAGGCTATAACGACCATTCAGCTCTCTTAATGCCCCTGTCGAGCCATCCGCCAGCGTGAACTGTCCGACTTCGTTCCCCAGTACGCTCGCCAGATCGGGATTAAACAGAATTTTGCCTTTTTTATCGTAACGAACAGAGCAGCCACTTAACCCAAGAATTAACGCCAGAACCAGTAAGCTACGCAGGATTAAATTGTGTCGGGTGATACTCATCTGTTAATTCCGTTTTTGTTCGTTATTTTTTCAAGGCGCAATGTTATCAATGGAGCCATTGATAATTGATGAGGAGGATTTTCGCGGTCGCTTATAAATTTGACTTAAGTTCTGGCAAGTCACGAAAACGTATTCTGATGGAGGAAAAATTTATGTTGCCACTGCTCTCGAGAAAGCGTGATGCTCATCCATGAGAAAAACCTCAAAAAATTTAACATGTTGACATGATCAGTCAATCTCCATTTCTGGTAGTTCTTTGGAGCGGGATACAGCAGAGCAGGCGGCGAAAAACCGCAGGGATTAAATTTTTCCGCTGCGATGATATATATTCCTCCAGAAGCCGTTTTTAACCGAAAATGATCCAGGCTTTCATCTGCCTTTTATTTTTAAGCCGTACAGCGATCTTCCGTTGTTATACACACTCCAGCGCGTCATATCTCCCCATGTTCAGCAGGGGCCAGGGGCCATGGTTTTTACCCGGGTATAATTGACAGGATGTGGCCTTACGTCTACGTTGCTATTTTTACCCGGATAAAAAAGGAAGCGGCATGGCGAACATTACCCTTACCGCCTTCTGGCGGCACAAACAGATCGCCCAGGGTACGCTGAGCGAACTGATCCAGCAGATCCAATCGGCAAAACTCGACCATGAAACCGTTTTCATTTTTAACGATCGCAGCGGCAAGCGTCTCGATATTCACCTTCACGGCGATATTGCCAGCACGCTGGCGGTATACCCGGAACTGGCTGAAAGCAGCGTCGTCAGAACCCGGGGCAGGCCAAAGCTCGGCGTCCTCGCGAAAGAGGTCACGTTGCTGCCACGCCACTGGGAGTGGCTGGCCACCCAGCCCGGCGGAGCGTCTGCCACCTTGCGCAGGCTTGTCGATCAGGCCAGAAAATCCAGCGTAGCGGCGGATAACAAGCGCCAGCGCCACGATCGCGCCTACCACTTTATGTACGAAATCGCGGGAGATCTGCCTGATTACGAGGCCAGCCTGCGCGCGCTTTTCGCTGATGACGAGGCGGCGTTTACCACGTGTATCAGGCACTGGCCGCAGGATATTCGCCACTACGCACTCCGGCTGGCGTTTGGCAAAGAATAAGGATAGCCCGGGGAGAGGCACAGCCGGGCGACTCAAAATCTCTACAAATGTAAATTTTTGTGCAATTTACTCCTCAAAATAAATTTTAAAGTATTGATTTTATTGAGTGTAAAATCAAAATATCGTTTCCACTGTTCCGCCGGACAACAAAACGCACAAGGATACGCTACGCTTTGTAAATCATCCTGCGGCAAGCGTTTTTACCCCTTCTGCGGACGTCGCCACCATAATACCGGGGAAGCCCCTATGACCCTTAGTCATGAAGATGATGTCAAAATGCTGCTGTCTGCGTTTGAACGACGTCTGGAACAACTCTTGCCCGAGGGCGAGCAGGAAGGCCAGGTCTATGCGGCCATGCGCGAAGCAACGCTTGTCGCCGGCAAGCGAATGCGCCCTCTGTTGCTGCTGCTGGCCGCGACGGATATGGGCTATAAAACTGAGCAGACAGGCCTGCTGGACCTTGCCTGCGCCATTGAGATGGTCCATGTCGCCTCCCTGATTCTGGATGACATGCCCTGCATGGACAATGCCACCCTCAGACGTGGACGTCCTACCGTTCATTATCAGTACGGCGAAAACGTCGCGATACTGGCGGCGGTGGCGTTGCTGAGTCATGCGTTTTGCGTTATCTCACGCGCGCCTGCGCTTACGCCTGAGGCAAAAGCGCGGGCGATTGCTGAGCTGTCGGCATCGGTGGGGCATATGGGGCTGGTGCAGGGGCAATTTCGCGATCTGAACGAGTCCCGGCAGAGCCGGAATGCGGATGAGATCCTGCTGACCAATGAGCTGAAAACCAGCAGCCTGTTCAACGCCACCCTGCAACTGGCGGCCATTGCCGCTGATGCACCGCCTCAGGTCAGTGAACGTCTGCGCTTTTTCGCCCGCGATCTGGGCCAGGCCTTCCAGCTGATTGATGACCTGACGGACGGCTCCAGTGCCACCGGTAAAGATCCGCATCAGGACAAAGATAAATCGACGCTGGTCGCGGTGCTGGGGGCAGAAAGCGTCTTCCTGCGGCTGCGCGAACACGTGCGCAGCGCCGATCAGCATATTGCCAGCGCCTGCCAGCCGGGAAATACCGCCCGGTACTATGTTCACGTCTGGTTTGAAAAACAGCTGACGCTTATCAGTCAGAGCCTGTCGTTATCCCTGTCGGAGTGTCAATGAGCAGCCTGTCGCAACGTAAAAGCGATCATCTCGATATCGTACTGAACAGCGCACCCGGCGCAAAAAAGTGTACCAACGGCTTTGAAAAATGGCGCTTCGGGCACTGTGCTCTGCCCGAACTGCATCTGGATGATATTGACCTCTCGACCTCGCTGTTTGGCCGGACCCTTAACGTGCCGCTGCTGATCAGCTCGATGACCGGCGGCACCCGCCGGGCGAGCCAGATCAATCAACATCTGGCCCTTGCCGCGCAGGCGCTGGGGCTGGCTATGGGGGTTGGCTCCCAGCGTGTGGCGCTGGAGAGCGAGGTAAATTATGGCCTGACGCGCGAGCTGCGTTCCTTTGCCCCGGACGTTGTGCTGATGGCCAACCTCGGTGCGGCGCAGATTGCGAGCCGACAGGGGATCGACTACGCCAGACGTGCGGTAGAGACCCTTGCGGCAGATGCGCTGATTATCCACCTCAACCCGCTTCAGGAGGCGCTGCAGCACGGCGGCGATCGCAACTGGTGCGGGGTGATCGACGCTATTCATCATACCGTTGAGGCGCTGCATGTGCCGGTGGTGATAAAAGAGGTGGGCAACGGGCTTTCGGTTCCGGTTGCCCGCGAGCTGGCCGCGGCGGGCGTGGCGATGCTGGATGTCGCCGGTGCTGGCGGCACCAGTTGGGCGGCGGTAGAGGGCGAACGCGCCGTCACCGCGCACGACCGGGCGGTGGCCATGGCGTTTGCCGACTGGGGCATCCCCACCGCAACGGCATTACAGGATCTGCATCAGGCCCTGCCCGACATGCCGCTGGTGGCCTCGGGCGGGATCGCCAACGGTATTGAGGTGGCAAAAGCCATCCGCTTAGGCGCAAGCGTGGTGGGGCAAGCGGCCGGGGTGCTGCAGAGCGCGTTGATCTCCAGCGAGGCGGTCATTGACCATTTCCAGGTAATCATCGCCCAACTGCGCGTCGCCTGTTTCTGCACCGGGAGTGCAAACCTGGCGCAGCTGCGTCAGGCCCCGCTGGTGGCACAAACCTGATGGCACACGCGTGGGACATCATCTTAGTGGGCGGTGGGCTGGCGAACGGGCTGATCGCGTTGCGGCTGCGACAACAGCGCCCGGCGCTACGCGTGCTGTTGCTCGAGGCCGACAGCCAGCCGGGCGGTAACCACACCTGGTCCTTTCATGAGGGCGATATTACTCCCGATCAGCACCGGTGGATTGCCCCCCTGGTGGCGCATCGCTGGCAGGGATACGACGTCCGCTTTCCCGGCCTGAACCGGACCCTTGCCGGGGAGTATCTCAGCATCACTTCCGCGCGTTTTGCCGCCGTGCTGACGGAGACCCTGGGCGAGAGCCTGCAAACCGACGCCGCGGTCACTGATATCACCCCTGAGACGGTGACCCTCGCCGACGGCACGCGGTTCTGGGCCAGCGCGGTCATTGATGGCCGGGGCTATACGCCGGACAAACACCTCAACACCGGTAGCCAGTCATTCCTCGGCCAACAGTGGCGTCTGCGCCAGCCGCACGGCCTGACCCGACCGATACTGATGGACGCCACGGTCAATCAGCAGGGCGGGTATCGTTTTGTCTATACCCTGCCGATTTCCGCAAACGAACTGTTGATTGAAGATACCCACTACATTGACGCCGCCCGGCTGCATCTGAGCGCCACGCGGCAAAATATCGCTGACTATGCCCGTCAGCAGGGCTGGTACCTGGAGAGCCTGGTTCGCGAAGAGCAGGGCCATCTGCCGATTATGCTGGCGGGGGATTTCCCGGCGTACTGGCAGGCGCGTGATAAGCAGCCGTGCAGCGGCCTGCGCGCCGGGCTGTTTCATGCCACCACCGGCTATTCGTTGCCGCACGCGGTGGCGTTGGCCGATGCTATTGCCGGTAGCACGGAGTTCAGCGCGGCCGCAGTTTTTTCCGTTATACATCGTTATGCCCTGCACCAGTGGCACGCGCAGCGTTTTTTCCGCACCCTGAACCGGATGCTCTTTCTGGCAGGGGATGCCGATAAACGCTGGCAGGTCATGCAGCGTTTTTACTCTCTTAACGAAGGGCTGATTGCCCGCTTTTACGCCGGGCAACTGAACCTGGCCGACAAAGCGCGGATCCTGGCAGGTAAGCCCCCGGTTCCCGTCGGCGAAGCGATGCTCGCCATACTGAAACTCACTCCCCGGATGCGAGCGTTTCACCATGAATAAAACAGTGATTATTGGTGCCGGTTTTGGCGGATTAGCGCTGGCCATTCGGCTGCAGGCGCAGGGTATTGCCACACTTCTGCTGGAGCAGCGGGATAAGCCCGGCGGTCGCGCTTACGTTTATCACGATAAAGGGTTCACCTTTGACGCCGGACCGACGGTGATAACCGATCCTACCGCCATCGAAGAGCTCTTTACCCTGGCCGGCAAACGCATGGCGGACTATGTTGATCTGCTGCCGGTGACCCCTTTCTACCGCCTGTGCTGGGAGACCGGCGAGGTGTTTGATTACGACAATGTGCAGACCCGGCTGGAAGAGCAGATAAGACGGTTCAACCCCCGCGACGTGGAGGGTTACCGCAAGTTTCACGCTTACTCGCGGGAGGTGTTTAAAGAGGGGTATCTCAAGCTCGGCACGGTGCCGTTCCTCTCTTTCCGCGATATGCTCCGCGCCGGGCCGCAGCTTACCCGTTTGCAGGCCTGGCGCAGCGTCTACAGCATGGTCTCGCGCTTTATCGAGAATGAACAGCTGCGCCAGGCGTTCTCTTTTCATTCGCTGCTGGTGGGCGGTAATCCGTTTGCCACCTCGTCCATCTATACCCTGATCCACGCCCTGGAGCGTGAGTGGGGCGTCTGGTTTGCCCGCGGTGGCACCGGGGCGCTGGTGCAGGGGCTGGTGAAGCTCTATCAGGATCTGGGCGGCGAGTTGCAGTTGAATGCGGAGGTGACCCGGCTGGTGGCCGAGGGCGAGCATATTCGCGCCGTCGAACTGAAAGATGGCCAGGTCATCCCGGTCGCGGCGGTGGCCTCCAACGCCGACGTGGTGCATACCTATGAAAAACTGCTGGGACACCATCCGGTAGGCGCAGCCCGCGCGGCATCGCTTAAGCGTAAACGGATGAGTAATTCCTTGTTTGTGCTCTATTTTGGCCTGAACAAGCAGCACGATCTTGCGCACCACACCGTCTGTTTCGGGCCGCGGTACAAAGAGTTGATCGACGACATTTTTAATAAAAACGCGCTGGCGGAGGATTTTTCGCTTTATCTTCACGCCCCCTGCGTTACTGATCCCTCGCTGGCACCGCCGGGCTGCGGCAGTTATTACGTATTAGCGCCGGTGCCCCACCTGGGCACCGCAGATCTCGACTGGACGGTGGAAGGGCCGCGCCTGCGGGACAGGATTTTTGCCTATCTGGAAGCCCATTACATGCCGGGGCTGCGCAGCCAGCTGGTAACCCACCGCATGTTCACTCCCTTCGATTTTCGCGATCAGCTGGGCGCCCATCTGGGGTCGGCTTTTTCTGTCGAACCGATCCTGCGCCAGAGCGCCTGGTTCCGACCGCACAATCGCGACAGCCGAATTCCCAACCTTTACCTGGTCGGGGCGGGTACCCATCCGGGGGCCGGTATTCCCGGCGTGATTGGTTCGGCAAAAGCGACGGCAGGGCTGATGCTGGAGGCGCTTTCCCGATGAATACGACCCTGATGGATCATGCGACCGGCACCATGGCTGTGGGTTCGAAAAGCTTTGCCACTGCGGCGAAGCTCTTCGACCCGGCGACCCGACGTAGCGTGCTGATGCTCTACGCCTGGTGCCGTTACTGCGACGACGTAATCGACGGCCAGGAGCTGGGGTTTAACGCCACTCCCGTGGATAGCGCTCAGGCAGAGTTACGCCTGGAGATGCTTAAAAAGCAGACCCTGCGCGCCTGGGAAGGGTGCGAGATGCACGAGCCCGCCTTTGCCGCCTTTCAGGAGGTGGCGCTGGGCCACAATATCCCGCTCCAGCTGGCTTACGATCACCTTGATGGCTTTGCCATGGACGTACGCGAGACGCATTACGAGACGTTCGATGACACCCTGCAATACTGCTACCGCGTGGCGGGCGTGGTGGGGTTAATGATGGCCCGGGTGATGGGCGTGCGCGATGAAGCTGTGCTCGATCGTGCCTGTGATTTAGGCCTGGCGTTTCAACTGACCAATATCGCCAGAGATATTGTCGAGGATGCCCGGGTTGGCCGCTGTTACCTGCCCGCCCAATGGCTGGCCGAGGCGGATATCCCCCCGGAGGCGATAGCGCAACCCAAAATGCGCGCCCCCCTCGCGGATATTGCCCAGCGGCTGGTGGCAGAAGCCGAGCCTTACTATGCCTCTGCCCGGCAAGGGCTGGCGGGGCTGCCGCTGCGATCCGCCTGGGCAATCGCCTCGGCGCACGGGGTATATCGTGAGATTGGCGTGAAGGTGAGTGCGGCTGGGTCCCGCGCCTGGGATAAACGGCAGGGGACCAGCGCGGTTGAAAAGTCGGGATTACTGCTGAAAGGCGCCGGGCAGGCGCTCACTTCTCGTTTTGCGACACAGACGCCGCGTCCGGCCGGGCTCTGGCAGCGTCCGCGCTAGTCGTGCGACGCGCCTTGCGCTGGCGTAACGTGGCCTGCAATTTTTCAACGGGCGGCGCATACAGGAAACCAAAGGAGACGCAGTCCTCTTTGCCCCGAACGGCATGGTGCAGGCGGTGCGCCAGATAAAGACGCTTGAGATAACCCCGGCGCGGGATATAGCGAAACGGCCAGCGCTGATGCACCAGGCCATCATGCACCATAAAATAGAGCGCGCCGTAAAGCGTCATTCCCGCTCCAATCCACTGCAGCGGCCACACCCCCCAGGTGCCCAGAGCAATCAGCACAATCGCCAGCACAGCGAACACCACCGCGTAAAGGTCGTTTACCTCAAACCAGCTGGTGCGCGGCTCATGATGCGATTCATGCCACCCCCAACCCCAGCCGTGCATAATGTACTTATGCGCAAGGGCCGCGACTAACTCCATGGCGGCAACGGTTAAAAGCACGATCAATGTGTTGTACAACGCGAGCATTGTTGCTCCTTTGGCTCGGGGAGGGATGGGGTTTCAGGTATTAAGCGTAACACTTAAATGGGAGAAGGGTGGCGTGCGCAGCGGCTGTCTTCATAACTGTTTCATTTTACTTGCGTAGCTTGCTCTATAATCTCTGCAACTTTACTTCTGCTAAATCCTGTTTCATCTGCGATCTCCATTATTTTGGCTTCCTTCATTGCCTTACTACGCATGGCTGAAAGGGTTGGCTTAAAAGGATGGTTGTTTCCTTGAATATTTAATGGCAGTGAGATACTGCCAATAAGAATTTCTTCAAGTAACCAGGGTTCTTCATGTGCGACCCAGTAAACTTTTGCATTCTCTTCCATCCACTGGTCAAGCCATTGCTCACCTAAATGGGTAAACGTCGTTCTTTTTCCTGAACCAACCCGGCGGAGCGGATAATTGCTTTCCAGTGCAAGTAAAACCCCTAGCGAACGTCTGAGTGTCGAGCCTTCTGCGTTGCCGCTGTAATGCGTTTTAATGCGTGTTTTAAGGTTAGCGCGACTGTTGGGTTTTCCCTTTTTATCAGGTGAGATACCGACATAGAGCAATGTGTACCCATCCTGAGTGAGGCAATCTTCCGTCGGTACGCCTGGAGGGATTTCTTTGAACCACCAGAAATAGACACCGTTGATTGCAGGAACAGGTGTTGGTTGGCTCATGACTTCTGTTCTGCTGAATGTTTTGTCAGGATAAAAATTAAACACTGAGATTCTCCGCGCTGATTGATTCCTGGTATTTTAAGGGATCGTTGGCTGTGATGAGTTGATTTACGTAGTGGCTAATATGAGTTTAAGAGTAACAACGCAGCAGGTGGATACCTGGAAGAAACGTATTCAGAGGGATGGTTTGAAAGGTTCTACTTACTTTTGCCATCAGGGCGGGGCCGTTTGGGTTTCCGCATCAGCCGATCATCAGGCTATCTGTCAGAAAGTTTTAGGAAGGGATTCAGGAACAAGTTCTTTATCGAGTTATTTGCGCTGGGATGATGTTGGCGCTGTTGCTTTGGTTGAATTGTTGCACGCGATTGAAACGGCTTAAGGTGAAGATTTTGCTGCCAGTTTAAAGCATTGTCGCCACTTTGTAGCCAACAAGGGAAAGCGGTGGTGTAAGTGTTTCATTCGATGGGTGGTAAAATTCAGGCAACAAAAAACCCATCAACCTTGAACCAAAACGGCGGGGTTGATGGGCTCCACAAATTGGGGACATCAAAGAAAAGCAGTGGCAATAGTTATGACTGACATCTGACAGAAAAGTTCTGCACTTAGCGAAATTTTTTCGCCGTTGCGCAAATTTCTCCCTTACCCCAGCCCCGGCCAGATGATGATGATCAAGGTCCCCGCCAGGGTTAACAGCACGTTAGCGATGGCATAGGTGCCGGCATAGCCCAGCGCCGGGATGTTGCTGCGTGCGGTATCGCTGATGATTTCCATCGCAGGGGCACAGGTACGCGCCCCCATCATCGCGCCAAACAGCATGGCGCGGTTCATGCGCAGCACGTAGGCACCGAAGAGGAAACAGATCACCACCGGTACCAGGCTGACGATCAACCCGGCCACCAGCATCTGCCAGCCCACCGCGCCCAGGCTGTGACCAATGCCGCTGCCCGCGCTTAAACCGACGCCCGCCATGAACACCATCAGGCCAAACTCTTTCACCATGTTCAGCGCGCCCTGAGGGATGTAGCCGAAGGTGGGGTGGTTGGCTCGCAGGAAGCCGAGCATGATCCCGGCGAACAGCAGGCCCGCCGCGTTACCAATGCCGAAGCTAAAGTTGCTGAACTGGAAGGTGATCATCCCAATCATCAGGCCAACGATAAAGAAGGCGCAGAACGCCAGCAGATCGGTCACCTGGCTGTGAATGGAGATAAAGCCGATGCGGTCAGCGACGGTTTTCACGCGGCGCGTGTCGCCGCTCACCTGCAACACATCGCCCTTGTTCAGCACGATGTTGTCATCGATTGGCATCTCAATCTGGCTGCGGATCACCCGGTTGAGGAAGCAACCGTGGTCGGTCAGCTTGAGCTGTGCCAGACGGCGGCCAACGGCATTGTGGTTTTTGACCACAATCTCTTCGGTGACGATGCGCATGTCGAGCAGGTCGCGGTCGAACACCTCTTTGCCGTTGCGGAAGCTCGGATCGAGACGGGCGTGCGCATCCGGGTAACCCACCAACGCGATGTCATCGCCCATCTGCAGCACCGCATCGCCGTCCGGGTTGGCCAGAATGCCGTTACGGCGAATACGTTCGATATAGCAGCCCGTCTGGCGATAGATGCCCAGCTCACGCAGATTTTTACCGTCGGCCCAGGCCACCAGCTCCGGGCCGACACGGTAGGCGCGGATCACCGGAAGATAAACTTTGCGTTTGATGTCAGTGTCCAGACCGCGCTCGCGGGCGATTTGCTGGGCGCTGGTCTGCAGATCCTGATGCTGTAATTTCGGTAAATAGCGCGCGCCCACAATCAGGCTCACCAGACCGATCAGATAGGTCAGGGCATAGCCAAGGCTCAGGTGATCCAGCGCCAGTGACAGTTGGGCGTTATCCAGCCCAAGATGGCGCAGCGTATCCCCGGCACCGACCAGCACCGGCGTGGAGGTCATCGACCCGGCCAGCATGCCCGCCGTCAGGCCAATATCCCAGCCAAAGAGCTTGCCTAAACCCAGCGCGATTAACAGGGCACTGCCTACCATCACCAGCGCCAGCATCAGGTAATTTTTACCGTCGCGGAAGAAAATAGAAAAAAAGTTGGGACCAGCTTCGACGCCGACACAAAAAATAAACAGCATAAAGCCCAGATTCAGGGCATCGGTGTTAATACTGAAATGCTGCTGGCCTAATAATAATGAAACGACTAAAACGCCAATAGAATTACCGAGTTGGATTGACCCAAGACGTAATTTCCCCAGGCAAAGACCTAAAGCCAGTACCACAAATAATAACAGGATGTAATTCCCATTTAACAATTCTGCGACGTTTATGTTCACGGAGGATAACTTTTCGTTTACCAGTAAGTGGTTGAAGGGGTGGGATATTTAGGCTACTGTTTGCGCTGTAATAACAGGAGTTAAGACACTCCTGATCGCATATCATAATATATCCCACAAAGTAATATCAAACTATTAGTGAATTTTTAACAGATATCACCCAATGATAGCAGTGACGTTAAGACCCGGTGATTTTGGCAAGGAAGGCCGGGTGACTCAACTAATTGGCGTCCATCGGACGGAAAAGTATTTGCCCGCAATGGCAGGGGGATAGATTGAATATTAAACGTAACTGGTTTGGCGTGGCTTGCTGCTTTTTACTGTTTACCGCAGTTTGCATCTGTCTGATGTACCAGGTGAGGGGGGCGTTTATTTCTTCGGGGTATCCTGGTCTGGGGCTACTTTTCTTCATCTTACCCGGTATCGCTGCCGGCTTCTTCTCCCGTGGTGGCGAGGTGATCAGGCCGCTGATGGGGGCGATACTCGCCGCGCCGGTCTGCCTGGTGGTGATGCGGATGATCTTTATTTCGTCACGCAGCATTCTGCAGGAACTGGCCTGGCTGCTGAGCGGCGTTTTCTGGTGTGCGTTAGGAGCGTTGTTCTTTCTGTTTGTGCGCCGGGCGCTGAAGCACCGCCGCGTGAGAGTAAAAACGCCCTCAGAGTGAGGGCGTGAAAGGCTTACTGGGCAGCGAACAGGCCCAGGTGCTCTTTGGCATAGGCTTCAAAATCGGTAAAGCCGCCGATGTGGGTCTGGTCGAGGAAGATCTGCGGAACAGTTTCAACCGGCTTACCTACGGTCTGTTCCAGATCGGCTTTAGAGATACCTTCTGCGTGAATGTCCACGTAGCGGTAGTTAAAATCTTCACGCTCAGCGGTCAGTTTTTCTGCCAGATCTTTTGCGCGCACACAGTAAGGGCAACCCGGACGTCCAAAAATTACTGCAAACATTTTCTCTCTCCTGAAACTAAGCCAGACGGCGAATGACACTATATTGCCGATAACTATCGGTAATGGAAAGCAGGTTCTGCCTGTTACATTGATACCTTCAGGCTATGTTTGGCCAATTACAGCCTCATTTTCTTTGCCTATACTGGCGAAATGTCAGTAACGCCGTAAAGAGAGACAAGATGACGCCAGTAATTGATCTGTTACGTTCCCACCGCTCCATCCGCCATTTTACCCAGGAACCCATCACCGATGCGCAGCGCGAGGCCATTATTGCCGGTGCGCAGGGCACCTCCAGCTCCAGCTTCCTGCAGTGCAGTTCCATTATCCGCATCACCGACCCGGCGATGCGTGAACAGCTGGTGACCCTCACCGGCGGGCAAAAGCACGTTGCTGAGGCGGCGGAGTTTTGGGTGTTCTGCGCCGACTTCAACCGCCATCTGCAAATTTGTCCTGAGGCGCAGCTTGGCCTGGCAGAACAACTGCTGCTCGGCGTGGTGGATACCGCGATGCTGGCGCAAAACGCGATGACGGCGGCAGAGTCGCTGGGGTTGGGTGGCGTTTATATTGGCGGTATCCGCAACAGTATTGAGGCCGTGACCGAGCTGCTGCAGCTGCCGAAGCACGTTCTGCCGCTGTTTGGCCTGTGCCTGGGCTGGCCTGCGGATAACCCGGACGTCAAGCCGCGCCTGCCAGCGGCGATGGTGGTGCATGAAAACCACTACCAGCCGGTCGATGAAGAGGTGCTGGCGCAGTACGACGAGGAGCTGGCGAACTACTATCTCAGCCGCGCGACCAATAACCGCCGTGATACCTGGAGCGACCATATCCGCCGCACCATCATCAAGGAAAACCGTCCGTTTATTCTCGATTATTTGCATAAACAGGGCTGGGCTACACGATAAGTCCATTCATCCTGCGCCTGCCTGCGTGTATGATACGCAGGCTTTTACCGGATTATGTCTGAGAGGTGCAGGGTGAAAATTGCCATATTGTCCCGGGATGGAACGCTCTTTTCCTGTAAACGCCTGCGTGAAGCGGCAGAGCAGCGTGGCCATCATGTAGAAATCCTCGATCCGCTGTCCTGCTATATGAATATCAGTCCGGCGGCATCCTCCATTCACTATAAAGGGCGTCAACTGCCGCATTTCGACGCGGTTATCCCGCGCATTGGCTCGGCAATCACCTTTTATGGCACCGCCGCGCTGCGCCAGTTTGAACTGCTCGGCAGTTATCCGCTGAATGAATCCGTGGCCATTACCCGGGCGCGCGACAAACTTCGCTCCCTGCAGCTGCTGGCCCGTCAGGGGATCGACCTGCCGATCACCGGTATTGCCCATTCGCCCGACGATACCAGCGATCTGATCGAGATGGTGGGCGGGGCACCGCTGGTGGTCAAGCTGGTAGAAGGCACCCAGGGGATTGGCGTGGTGCTGGCCGAAACCCGCCAGGCGGCAGAGAGCGTGATTGATGCCTTTCGCGGCCTGAACGCGCATATTCTGGTGCAGGAGTACATTCAGGAAGCCAAAGGGCGCGACATTCGCTGTCTGGTGGTGGGGGATGAAGTGGTCGCGGCCATTGAGCGCCAGGCCAAAGAGGGCGATTTTCGCTCCAACCTGCACCGGGGCGGTGTTGCCCGGGTGGTAGAGATCACCGCGCGCGAGCGGGAGATTGCGCTGCTGGCCGCGCAGACGCTGGGGCTGGATGTTGCCGGGGTCGATATCTTACGTGCCGATCGCGGGCCGCTGGTGATGGAAGTGAACGCCTCACCGGGGCTGGAAGGCATTGAGAAAACCACCGGGATTGACATAGCCGGGAAGATGATCGGCTGGATAGAGCGTCAGGCCACGCCGGAGTTTTGCCTGAAAACGGGCGGATAACTGACCTGCCACGCACACGTCGCCTGGCACAGGCACTATTTTTTAAGGGGTTCCACCGTTATGGATTCACTCGTTGTACCGACACTTGATACTTTGCGTCACTGGCTCGACAACATGGGCGTCAGCTTTTTTGAATGCGACACCTGCCAGGCGCTGCACCTGCCGCATATGCAAAACTTTGACGGTGTGTTTGATGCCAAGCTCGATCTGATTAATGACGTCATTCTTTTTTCCGCGCTGGCAGAGGTCAAACCCTCGGCATTACTGGCCTTAGCATCGGATTTATCTGCCATCAATGCCAGTTCTTTGACGGTGAAAGCATTTCTCGATATACAGGATGATAATCTGCCAAAGCTGGTGGTTTGCCAGTCTTTCAACGCCACCGTCGGGCTGACTTTCCCGCAGTTCGCGGCGTTCATCCAGCAGAGCGAAGAGCAGATCTCCATGGTGATGCTTGAAGCCAGCGCCCATCAACTGCTCTACAACGCCGAAGAGGGCGCTGAGCAGCCTGAATCTGCGGGCAATTTTCTGCACTAAAGCTGTCTGACTTTTAGGCAGTCGCTGTCGTGGCGGCTGCATAACACCCTCGTTTCTGCTGGATTTAACCTTCCTTTAAAGAATTATTCACCGCCATCCCGGCAAATCGGCTTATCACATAGACACTTCCTGCATAAAAAATTGTTAAAAGGCGTTTTTTAATCTGAGCTATAGCTACGGAGACAAGCTACAGTTTATTCTTGCGATGCTGTTAAATGCGAGCAGATACCGCCACCTGAGTAACATCTTCTGCTGCATGCAGAGTGATAAATTATGCACGTTTCTTGCATAGGTTAAGAGTGTTCATTTTTGGCGCGTTTGTTAACGCGCTTTCAGAAGGATTAACGCTATGATCGCTTTACATAAAAAATGGTTATCGGGTCTGGTTGCAGGTGCTCTGATGGCGGTCTCTGCCGGCACGCTTGCGGCGGAACAAAAAACGCTGCATATCTATAACTGGTCTGATTATATTGCCCCGGACACGGTGGCGAATTTCGAAAAAGAGACCGGGATTAAAGTCGTTTACGACGTCTTCGACTCCAACGAAGTGCTGGAAGGCAAACTGATGGCGGGCAGCACCGGCTTCGACCTGGTGGTGCCGTCAGCCAGCTTCCTTGAGCGTCAGCTCTCTGCTGGCGTGTTCCAGCCGCTGGACAAAAGCAAACTGCCGGAGTGGAAAAACCTCGATCCCGAGCTGCTGAAGCTTATCGCCAAGCACGACCCGGAAAACAAATACGCGATGCCGTATATGTGGGCCACCACGGGCATCGGCTATAACGTCGACAAAGTGAAACAGGTGTTGGGTGCCGATGCCCCGGTAAATAGCTGGGATCTGGTGCTGAAGCCAGAGAACCTTGAGAAGCTGAAAAGCTGCGGCGTGTCATTCCTCGATGCCCCGGAAGAGGTGTTTGCTACCGTCCTGAATTACCTCGGCAAAGATCCGAACAGCACCAAAGCGGATGACTACACCGGCCCGGCAACAGACCTGCTGCTGAAGCTGCGTCCAAATATCCGTTATTTCCACTCGTCTCAGTACATTAACGATCTGGCGAACGGCGACATCTGTGTAGCCATCGGCTGGGCAGGGGATGTTCTGCAGGCGGCTAACCGCGCAAAAGAAGCCAAAAACGGTGTCAATATCGCCTATTCAATCCCGAAAGAGGGGGCGATGGCCTTCTTTGACGTCTTCGCGATGCCTGCCGATGCGAAAAACAAAGACGAAGCCTATCAGTTCCTGAACTATCTGCTGCGCCCGGATGTTATCGCCCACATCTCTGACCACGTCTTCTATGCCAACGGCAACAAAGAGGCCACCAGCCTTGTCAGCGCCGAAGTGCGTGATAACCCGGGGATCTATCCACCGGCTGACGTGCGCGCCAAAATGTTCACCCTGAGCGTTCAGGAGCCGAAAATCGACCGCGTGCGTACCCGTGCGTGGACGAAAGTGAAAAGCGGTAAATAACGATGTGATGTACGCCGGGCAGCGCAAGCGCGTGCCCGGCGATACGCACCCTGATGGTGCGTTTGCACCAGTTTGATTGATGCCGGAGAGCACCCCGTGAACGACGCGATCCCCCGCCCGCAGGCGAAAACCCGTAAAGCGCTGACCCCGCTGCTGGAAATCCGCAACCTGACCAAATCCTTTGATGGTCAGAATGCCGTGGATGATGCCAGCCTGACCATTTATAAAGGCGAAATTTTTGCCCTGCTTGGCCCATCCGGCTGCGGGAAATCGACGTTGCTGCGTATGCTGGCCGGGTTTGAACAGCCCAGCGCCGGGCAGATTATGCTTGATGGCGTCGACCTTTCCCACGTGCCGCCGTATCAGCGTCCCATCAATATGATGTTTCAGTCCTACGCGCTCTTCCCGCACATGACCGTGGAGCAGAACATCGCCTTTGGCCTGAAGCAGGACAAAATGCCGAAAGCCGAGATCGCCACCCGCGTGGCCGAAATGCTGAGCCTGGTGCACATGCAGGAGTTTGCAAAGCGCAAGCCGCATCAGCTCTCGGGCGGGCAACGTCAGCGTGTGGCCCTGGCCCGCAGCCTGGCGAAACGCCCCAAACTGCTGCTGTTAGATGAGCCGATGGGCGCGCTGGATAAAAAACTGCGCGACCGTATGCAGCTGGAAGTGGTGGATATTCTGGAGCGCGTGGGCGTGACCTGCGTGATGGTCACCCACGACCAGGAAGAGGCCATGACCATGGCCGGGCGCATCGCGATCATGAACCGCGGCAAGTTTGTGCAGATAGGGGAGCCGGAAGAGATCTACGAGCACCCGACCACCCGCTACAGCGCCGAATTTATCGGTTCAATCAACGTGTTTGAAGGGCTGCTGAAAGCGCGGGAAGAGGACGGCCTGGTGATCGACTCGCCGGGACTCATTCATCCGCTGAAGGTTGGCGCCGACAACTCGGTGGTGGACAACGTGCCGGTATACGTGGCGCTGCGCCCGGAAAAAATCACCCTGTGCGATGCACCCCCGGCCGACGGTTACAACTTTGCGGTGGGGGAGGTGGTACATATTGCCTATCTCGGCGATCTCTCCATCTATCACGTCCGGCTGAAGAGCGGCCAGATGATCAGCGCCCAGCTGCAGAACACCTGGCGCTACCGCAAGGGGCTGCCGACCTGGGGCGACGAAGTGCGTCTGTGCTGGGAAGCAGACAGCTGCGTTGTACTGACGGTATAAGGAACGGCGATGAGCAAACCTGAACCTGCGACCCGCGTAGCGGCGGGCATTGATACCAGCTGGCTGACGCGGATGCAGATGGCCCACGGCCGCAAGCTGGTGATCGCCCTCCCTTACGTGTGGCTGATCCTGCTGTTCCTGCTGCCGTTCCTGATTGTGTTTAAAATCAGCCTGGCAGAGATGGCGCGGGCGATCCCGCCTTACAGCGACCTGGTGGAGTGGGGGGACAGTCAGCTGTCGATCATGCTCAACCTGGGCAACTTCCTGCAACTGACCGACGATCCGCTTTATTTTGAAGCCTATTTACAGTCGTTGCAGGTGGCGGGCATCTCGACGATTTGCTGTCTTCTGCTGGCCTACCCGCTGGCCTGGGCAGTGGCGCACAGCAAGCCCTCGACGCGAAATATCCTGCTACTGCTGGTGATTTTACCCTCCTGGACCTCGTTCCTGATCCGCGTTTATGCCTGGATGGGGATCCTGAAAAACAACGGCGTGCTGAACAACTTTCTGCTGTGGCTGGGGGTTATCGATCAGCCGCTGACGATTCTGCACACCAACCTGGCGGTCTATATCGGCATCGTGTACGCCTATCTGCCCTTTATGGTGCTGCCGATCTACACCGCCCTGACGCGCATCGACTATTCGCTGGTGGAAGCAGCGCTTGATCTCGGTGCCCGTCCGCTAAAAACCTTCTTCACCGTGATTGTGCCGCTGACCAAAGGCGGGATTATCGCCGGATCGATGCTGGTGTTTATCCCGGCGGTGGGGGAGTTCGTGATCCCGGAACTGCTCGGCGGCCCGGACAGCATTATGATTGGCCGCGTGCTGTGGCAGGAGTTCTTTAACAACCGCGACTGGCCGGTGGCCTCGGCGGTGGCGATCGTAATGCTGCTCCTGCTGATCGTGCCGATCATGTGGTTCCACAAGTACCAGCAGAAACAGATGGGAGATCATGGATGAACAACTTACCGGTAGTGCGCTCTCCGTGGCGGATCCTGATCCTGGTGCTCGGCTTTACGTTCCTGTATGCACCGATGCTGATGCTGGTGATCTACTCCTTCAACAGCTCGAAGCTGGTGACGGTGTGGGCGGGCTGGTCCACGCGCTGGTACGGCGAGCTGTTCCACGACCAGGCGATGATCAGCGCCGTGGGGTTAAGCCTGACCATTGCCGCCTGTGCGGCAACGATGGCGGTGATCCTCGGCACCATCGCCGCCGTGGTCATGGTGCGCTTTGGTCGCTTTCGCGGGGCCAACGGTTTTGCCTTTATGATCACCGCTCCGTTGGTCATGCCCGACGTGATCACCGGCCTGTCACTGCTGCTGCTGTTTGTCGCCATGGGTCACGCCATCGGCTGGCCGTCGGATCGCGGCATGTTGACCATCTGGCTGGCCCACGTCACCTTCTGTACCGCCTATGTTGCAGTGGTGATCTCCTCGCGCCTGCGCGAGCTGGATCACTCCATTGAAGAGGCGGCGATGGATCTGGGCGCCACGCCGCTGAAGGTGTTCTTTATCATCACCCTGCCGATGATTATGCCGGCGGTGGTCTCCGGCTGGCTGCTGGCCTTTACCCTGTCGCTGGACGACCTGGTGATCGCCAGTTTCGTCTCTGGCCCGGGAGCGACCACGCTGCCGATGCTGGTCTTCTCCAGCGTGCGCATGGGGGTTAACCCGGAGATCAACGCCCTCGCAACGATCATTCTCGGCGTGGTGGGCATTATCGGGCTGATTGCCTGGTATCTGATGGCGCGTTCTGAAAAACAGCGCCAGCGCGATATCCAACGTGCAAGACGCGGCTGAAGCTCCTAAAATCTGCACAGGCGTAAATGAGATGCCGCGTTATCGCGGCATCGTTTCATGGAAGACATCACGTTGGGATTTTTCAGTAAAACAAGTCAGTCACATGCCCGTCTGAATGTTCCTGCTCTGGTGCAGGTGGCGGCGCTCGCCATTATTATGATCCGCTGCCTTGATGTATTCATGATTTTCAATACGCTGGGCGTGCGCGGCATGGGGGAGTTCATTCACCGCAGTGTCCAGACATGGAACCTGACGCTGGTCTTTTTCGCCAGCCTGATGCTGGTGTTTATCGAAATTTACTGCGCTTTTTCGCTGGTGAAAGGGCGTAACTGGGCGCGGCTCATCTACCTTCTGACCCAGGTGGTGGCTACCGGCTATCTGTGGGCCGCGTCGCTGGGTTACGGTTATCCTGAACTGTTCAGCATCCCCGGCGAGTCAAAACGCGAGATTTTCCATACCCTGGTGATGCAAAAGCTGCCCGACCTGCTGGTGCTCGGCCTGCTGTTTGTTCCGGCGGCCAGCCGACGGTTTTTCCGTCTGCAATAACGTGTATAATCGCTGCCCCCAGACGTATTAAGGTTTCGTTATGCAGTGCGCACTCTATGACGCCGGTCGCTGCCGCTCCTGTCAGTGGATAGAACAACAGCCGGTCTCTTCTCAACTTTCCGCCAAAATGGCCGACCTGCAGACTTTACTGTCTGGCCTGCCGGTGGCTGAGTGGTGCGCGCCCGTCAGCGGGCCGGAACAGGCATTTCGCAATAAAGCCAAAATGGTGGTCAGCGGCAGCGTCGAGAAACCGCTGCTAGGCATGTTGCACCGGGATGGCACGCCTGTCGATCTCACCGACTGCCCGCTCTATCCAGCCTCGTTCGCCCCGGTCTTTGCCGCCCTGAAACCCTTTATTGCCCGCGCGGGTCTGACCCCCTACAACGTGGAGCGCAAGCGCGGCGAGCTGAAGTACATTCTGCTGACGGAAAGCCAGCGTGATGGCGGGATGATGCTGCGCTTCGTGCTGCGCTCGCAGGCTAAGCTGCCCCAACTGCGCGCGGCCCTGCCGTGGCTGCAACAGCAGTTACCGCAGCTGACGGTGATTACCGCGAACATTCAGCCGGTGCATATGGCGATCATGGAAGGGGACGAAGAGATCTTCCTCACCGACGCCCAGGCGCTGGCGGAACGTTTCAACGACGTGCCGCTGTGGATCCGCCCGAAGAGCTTCTTCCAGACCAACCCGACCGTTGCCAGCCAGCTCTATGCCACCGCGCGCGACTGGGTGCGACAGCTGCCGGTCAACCATATGTGGGATCTGTTCTGCGGCGTCGGCGGCTTTGGCCTGCACTGCGCCACGCCGCAGATGAAGCTGACCGGGATTGAAATCTCTGCCGAGGCGATCGCCTGTGCCACGCAGTCTGCTACCGAGCTGGGGTTAACCAATTTGCATTTTCAGGCGCTCGATTCAACGCAGTTTGCCACCGGCCAGGACAACGTGCCGGATCTGGTGCTGGTTAACCCGCCCCGGCGCGGCATCGGCCAGGCGCTGTGTGACTACCTGAGCCAGATGGCTCCGCAGTTTATTATCTACTCCAGCTGCAATGCGCAGACGATGGCGAAAGATCTCCACGCCCTGCCGGGCTATCACATTGCGCGCGTTCAGCTGTTCGATATGTTCCCCCACACCGCGCACTACGAAGTATTAACGCTGTTAATTAAGCGTTGAGCCACTGCCCGGCGACGCTGCGCTTGCGCTCTCCCTGCGGGAGAGCGCCGTGGCGAGGGCACCTCCGCACAATGTTAAACAAAATGTGAACGTTTCCCGCCCCGGAAATCGGGTAAGCTTTACCTGTTAAGATTGAATAAGGCTGACCGATGAAGCAGATCCTGCTGGTGGAGGACGATGGCGATATCGCCGCGTTACTGCGCCTCAATTTAGAAGACGAAGGTTATGTGATCACCCACGAGGCAGACGGGGAAAAGGCGCTGCACCTGCTCGGGCAAACCCACTGGGATGCGGTGATCCTCGACCTGATGCTGCCCAACGTTGACGGACTGACCCTCTGCCGGGCGATCCGCCAGCGCGACCACTACCTGCCGGTGATTATCATCAGCGCCCGCAGCAGCGAAACCGAGCGCATTCTGGGCCTTGAAACCGGGGCCGATGATTACCTCGCCAAACCCTTCTCGGTGCAGGAGCTGGTGGCGCGGATCCGGGCGCTGTTCCGCCGTCAGCAGGCGATGGGCCAGCAGACATCCGGGCTTATCACCGCCCACGGCCTGACCATCGACCCGCTGGCCCGCAGCGTCCAGCTGCACGGCGAGGTGGTGGATCTCACGCCGCGTGAGTTCGATTTACTCTACTTTTTCGCCCGTCATCCCGGGGAGGTTTTCTCCCGCCTGGCCCTTCTCGAACAGGTGTGGGGCTACCAGCACGAAGGCTACGAACACACCGTCAACACCCATATCAACCGCCTGCGGGTAAAAATTGAAAAAGATGCCGCCGAGCCGGAGGTGATCCGCACCGTGTGGGGTAAAGGCTACCGGTTTGCCCGGGAGGCAGAATGACGCGCCGCCTGACCCTGCTGTTTATCCTCTTGCTGACGGGCTGTGCGGCGGTGGCCTGCGCGGTGCAGCTCTGGACCAGCATGCAGTACGGCAACGCCATGGTGCAGCGTTTGTCCGGCGGGCTGGCGCAGCACATCGCCCAGCGCGAAACACTGCTGGATGCCCAGGGGCAGGTCGATCGCACCCGGCTCAAGCCGCTGTTCGATCGGCTGATGACCTTTAACCCCAGTGTGGAACTCTACATTCTCTCCCCGGACGGACAGATCCTCGCGGATGCCGCCCCGCCGGGGCATATCAAACGGCAGAAGCTCGCCGTTGCGCCGGTTCAGCAGTTTCTCAGCGGCGGGATGATGCCGGTCTACGGGGACGATCCACGCACCCTGACGGGCGAGAAGGTCTTCAGCGCCGTGCCGTTGCATCAGGACGGCGTACTGCGCGGTTATCTGTATATCATTTTGCAGGGGGAAGAGCTGAACGCACTGGCGGAGCAGGCGTGGCAAAAAACGCTCTGGAGCACGGTGCTCTGGTCGCTGCTGCTGGTGGCCCTTTTCGGGGCGCTGGCGGGGGGGCTGGTCTGGTACTGGGTCACCCGGCCGGTGAAGCAGTTGACCGACGAGGTGAGTGGCCTCGATCGGGAAAGTATGCACGTTATCAAGCAGCTGGCCGCCCAGCCCCCGCAGGCCGCCCCGTCTGACGAAGTGGCCCTGCTGCGTAACACCTTTATCGAGCTGGCGCAGCAGATTGCCAGCCAGTGGGATCAACTGGCCGACAGCGACCGGCAGCGCCGGGAGTTTATCGCCAACATCTCCCACGATCTGCGCACGCCGCTGACCTCGCTGCTGGGGTATCTGGAAACGCTGTCCCTCAAATCCGGCACGCTTTCGGCGCAGGAGACGCAGCACTATCTCGCTATTGCCCTGCGTCAGGGGCATAAAGTGCGTCATCTGTCCCAGCAGCTGTTTGAGCTGGCGCGTCTTGAGCATGGCAGCATCAAGCCGCAGCGGGAGCGCTTTGCCATCGGGGAGCTGATCTCCGACGTGGCGCAAAAGTTTGACCTGGCGGTGGAGACCCGTCAGCTCCGGCTGCATATCGACGTGCCGCGCCAGTTGCCGATGATCAACGCCGATCTGTCGATGATCGAGCGGGTGGTGACCAACCTGCTGGATAACGCCATTCGTCATACGCCGCCAGGCGGCGAAATTGGGCTGAAGGTGTGGCTGGAGGGGGAGCAGTTGCAGGTGGAGGTGAATGACAGCGGGCCGGGCGTCGATGAACATCTCCGGGATCAGCTGTTCATGCGGCCTTCAGCGCTGAGTCAGCAGGCATCGCGGGATAATCGCGGTGGGCTGGGGCTGTTGATTGTCAAAAGGATGCTGGAGCTGCACGGCGGCGGGATCAAACTGATGGAGGCGGCGCATGGAGCCTGTTTTCGTTTCTTTGTGCCGCTGTGAGCCATGCCGGGTAGCGCTGACGCTTACCCGGCCTGCAAATCTCAAACCGGCCGGGTAAGGCGTAGCCGCCCGCGGGCAAAAAATCTTACTGCGGGAACCACTGGTCGCTGATTTTCTGATAGGTGCCGTCTGCTTTAATCGCTTTCAGAGCGCCGTTCAGTTTCTCTACCAGGGTTTTGTTATCCGGGCGTACGGCAATGCCCAGACCGGTGCCGAAGTACTGCGGGTCGGTCACTTTATCCGTTGCGGTGCCCAGCTGCGGGTTGGTTTTCAGCCACTCGTTCACCACCGCCGTGTCGCCAAACACGCCATCGATACGGCCATTTTTCAGGTCGATAATCGCATTCTGGTAGCTGTCGTACGCCACGGTTTTCACTTCCGGGTGCTTATCCTGGAGGTATTTCTGGTGTGTGGTGCCGTTTTCCATGCCAATGCGCTTGCCTTTCAGCTGCTCAAAGGAGGTGTACTGGCCTTTTTTGGCGATCACCACTGCGGAGTTGGCGTAGTACGGGTCAGTAAAGGCAACCTGCTTGCTACGCTCCGGGGTGATATCCATGCCCGAGATCACCGCGTCATATTTTTTGAATTTCAGGGACGGGATCAGGCTGTCAAAGGCGTGGTTAGTAAAGGTGCACTCCGCCTGCATTTGGGTACACAGCGCTTTTGCCAGGTCAATATCAAACCCGACGATCTGGTTGCTGGCATCCAGTGACTCGAACGGTGGATAGGTAGCAGAAACACCGAAGTTGATTTTATCGGCGGCAGAAGCGCCCGCGGCGAAGGTTGCCAGTAAAGCGGCCAGAACTAACTTTTTCATTGTGAAGCTCCCGTCTGTCAATCTTGTCATTATGCGCCGTGTCTGCGGCTGGGAGTTACAATGCCATTGAATGAATTTGTATGCAATAAAAATGATTAACTATTACTTGATTCCTAAAAAAAGGCGGGTGGTCGTTAGACTTGCCCGCCTTGAGTAATCACAATATATGCAGTCTTAGTTGCGGCGTTCGAAGGCCAGCGCTTTACGCTCAACTAAACGCATCAGCAGCGTCAGCAGGCCGTTGACCACCAGGTAGATCAATCCGGCGGCACCAAACACCATCACATCGTAGGTGCGTCCGTACAGCAATTGTCCGTGACCCATCACCTCCATCAGGGTGATGGTGTAGGCCAGCGAGGTACTTTTGAACACCAGCACCACTTCGTTAGAGTACGAAGAGAGGGCGCGCTTGAAGGCGTACGGCAGCAGGATCGCCAGCGTATCTTTCTTGCTCATCCCCAGCGCACCGCACGACTGCCACTGCCCGTCCGGGATGGCGCGAATGGCCCCGTAGAACAGTTGGGTGGTATAGGCGGCGCTGTTCAGCGACAGGGCCAGCAGGGCGCACAGCCACGGCTCGGAGAGCAGATGCCACAGCACCGGATATTCCTGTAGCGTCGGGAACTGGCCCGGGCCGTAGTAAATCAGGAAGATCTGCACCAGCAGCGGTGTGCCGGTAAACAGGGTGATATAGCCGCGGACAATCCACACCAGTACCGGCGTTTTCAGCGTCAGGATGATGGTGAAAATCAACGCCAGCACCAGCGCCACGATAATCGAGGCGACGGTCAACGTCAGGCTGGTGTGCAGCCCTTTCATCAGTTCGGGTAAGTAATCCAGCATCAGCCTGGTCTCCGTTCAAAACGCGTCGCACGCAGGTCAATACGCTTGAGAATGTACTGACTGAGCAACGTGATCACCAGGTAGATGGCCGCCGCCACGATGTACCAGGTAAAGGGCTCCTGGGTACGGGTGGCGATGCTTTTGGTTTGCAGCATCAGGTCGTTAACGCTGATTAAGCTCACCAGCGCGGTATCTTTCAGCAGCACCAGCCACTGATTGCCAAGCCCCGGCAGGGCATGACGCCACATCTGCGGCATCACCAGACGGAAGAAGATCGCCGTTTTCGACAGCCCCAGCGCCTGGCCGGACTCCCACTGGCCTACCGGCACCGCTTTCAGTGCGCCGCGCAGAGTCTGCGAAGCATAGGCGGAATAGAGCAGGGAGAGGGCGATCACGCCGCACAGGAACGGGCTGACATCGAAGTTTTCGATCTGCATCTGAATCGGGATCTGCACCACGCCCAGATTGAGCGTAAAGCCGTCCGACAGCATCAGCAGCAGCTGCGAGGAGCCGAAATAGATAAACAGGACCACCAGAATTTCCGGCAGGCCACGAAGAAGGGTCACCAGTGCAGAGCCGGTCCAGGCGACAGGTCGCCACTTAGCCGACTCCCACACGGCAAAGATCATCGCCAGCACCAGGCCGATAATCAGCGCACAAACGGCAAGGCCGACGGTCATCCCGGCGGCGCTTGCTAATGGAAAAATTTCGTTCATCAGATCTTACTTCTGGAACCATTTTTTATAGATGGAATCGTACGTGCCATCTTTCTTCACTTTTTCCAGCGCGGTGTTGAATTTCTGCTGCAGCGCGGTGTTGCCCTGACGCACAGCAATACCCAGACCGGTGCCGAAGTAATCTTTATCCGTCACTTTATCGCCAACCGCAGCCAGCTTGTCGTTGGCCTTCAGCCATTCGGTGACCACCGCGTTATCGCCAAAGACGGCATCAATACGGCCATTCTGCAGATCCAGACGGGCGTTCTGGTAGCTGTCGTAAGGCACGGTAGTGATTTCCGGGTGCTTATCCATAATGAATTTCTGATGGGTGGTGCCGTTCTGCACGCCCACTTTCTTGCCTTTCAGCGCATCAATAGAGGCATATTTGCCTTTCTGACCGATGAACAGGGCAGAGTTTTCGTAATACGGGGTGCTGAACAGAACCTGCTTTTCACGCTCTGGCGTGATATCCATACCGGCCATGACCGCATCAATACGGCGGAATTTCAGGCTTGGGATGAGGCTGTCAAAAGACTGATTCGAGAAAGTACAGGTGGCGTCGATCTCTTTACACAGGGCGTTAGCCAGATCCACATCGAAGCCCACAATCTTGTTGTTCGCATCCATTGATTCAAACGGAGGGTAGGAGGCTTCGGTGGCGAAACGAATGGTTTCGGCAGCGGTGGCAGAGAGGCTAACGCTGGCAAGCAGGGCGGCAATCACTATTTTTTTCATTGTCGTTCTCTCGATTCGATTAGTGAGACAGATAATTTCTGAACGCGTCGGTCTGCGGCTGGGCAAAGCAGCTCGCATCCCCTTGCTCAACAATATGACCGTTTTCCATATAGACCACACGACTGGCGGTTTTACGCGCCACTTCCACTTCGTGCGTCACGATCACCTGAGTAATATTGGTTTCCGCCAGCTCGCGAATAATGCTAACGATCTGGGCAGTGATTTCCGGGTCCAGCGCGGCGGTCGGTTCATCAAACAGCAGCACCGCAGGCTCCATCATCAGCGCGCGGGCAATGGCCACACGCTGCTGCTGACCGCCAGAGAGGTGCAGCGGATAACGATCGCTGTAGGGCTTCAGGCGCAGACGTTCCAGCAGCTTCTCGGCACGCGCCAGCGCCTGCTCTTTGGAGAGGCCAAGCACGCGGCACGGGGCCTCGATCAGGTTCTGCTGCACGGTCAGGTGCGGCCAAAGATTGTATTGCTGAAAGACCATCCCGACGTTCTGACGCAGATCGCGGATCGCTTTTTCAGACGGCGCTTTGGCAAAATTAAAGTGATTACCGGCGATATCCAGCGTACCAGAGCGCGGCATTTCAAGCAGATTGAGGACGCGAAGCAGCGAGCTTTTACCCGCCCCGCTTGGGCCTAACAGCACCAGCGTTTCGCCCTCAGGACAATTCAGTGTGATGTCGAACAGCGCCTGGTGTGCGCCGTAGAAGCAGTTAATGCCGTTTAGTTGAATACTCATCGGGGCAGTCTTTACTCATCCAGGCAATCTATAGCAATTGAGGCCGCAAATAGTACCGTCGGCAGAATAGTTATGCAATATTTCTGCGTTAAAAGTTAAATATAAACCGAATCTATACCTAAACATAGCACAAAATAGCGGATGGTCTGGGCGGCGAGTATAAATGTCGGCATTCCTCACGAAATGCCAGACATTTTACGGGGTTTTCCCTGCTTGACGGGCGGTTAAGCGTGACTGTTTAGCGTTTTTCAATGGACTGGCGCAGGGTGCCTGCCGGGGCGTGAACAGTGCCGCCGAGGTAGCGTACGTCATCAACTGCCCAGCACTGACCCTCTCGGATCATCAGCACTTCATCCTGCCAGGTCTCGCTGCCCTGCGTCAGTTTCACCCGCAGCGGAATGTTGCGCGCATCGGTATTCGGAATGGTGGATGCGCTGGAGACTTCAGCTTTTTGCGGCGCAATGTTGCGGCTGGAGAAAGGATCGTCTTTCAGCAGGTTTTGATGCTGCGGATCGCGGCTGGCATTACTGAGAAGCATCGCCAGGTCATCGCTCAGATACGGGCGCAGCGCGGTGAAGTCATTGCTGCGGTGCGAAATGCGGTAATCATAGAATTGTTGGGCCACAGCATCCGGGCCGCCAGTAATGCAGCTGCCGCTGCGGGTACCGATATCCTTAAAAGCCGGGGTGACCGGGGTGGTGCAGGCGCTGAGCAGCAGCGCGCAAGGCACTAAAAGCGTCAAAGCAGAATAGCGCATGTTGATTTCCTTATGAGGCTGCAATAATTAACTAACCTTTAAATGATAGCGTAACGAAGAGATAATGGTTTTGTTCTTATACGCTTAGACCCGGCCCATCAGGCTATTTTATTCGCCATTTTGGACCTTGCCAGTGCTCACAATCCTCACGTACTACGTGTACGCTCCGGTTGTTCCGCGCTGTCCGTGTCCAAACTGCCTTCAACAATAAACGCCTGATGGGCCGGGTCCTGCACTTAACGCGCAACAAGGAGACGAAGATGCAATTTTCAACCACCCCCACTCTGGAAGGGCAGCCGATCAGCGAATACTGCGGCGTGGTGACCGGCGAAGCCATTCTCGGCGCCAATATCTTCCGCGACTTTTTTGCCGGTATCCGCGATATCGTCGGCGGCCGCTCTGGCGCGTATGAAAAAGAGCTGCGTAAAGCCCGTGACATCGCCTTTAAAGAACTGGGCGAGCAGGCGAAGGCCCTGGGCGCGGATGCCGTCGTGGGGATCGATATCGACTACGAAACCGTCGGCAAAGACGCCAGCATGTTGATGGTCAGTGTCAGCGGTACGGCAGTGAAAACGCGCCGATGAAGCACGCGCTTGCGCCTCTCCTGCTGGCGCTGCTGCTGGCAGGCTGTGCGACAGAAAAAGGCGTCGTGGATAAAGGTGCCTATGAGTTGGATACCCGACGGCAGGCCCAGGCGGCCTACCCGCGTATCAAGGTGCTGGTGATCCACTATACCGCCGACGACTTTGACAGCTCTCTCGCCACCCTGACCGATAAAAACGTCAGCTCCCACTATTTGATCCCGGCGATCCCGCCGCAGCACAACGGCAAGCCGCGGATCTGGCAGCTGGTGCCGGAGCGCGATTTGGCGTGGCATGCCGGGGTGAGCTACTGGCGCGGCGCCACCCGTATTAATGACACCTCGATTGGGATTGAGCTGGAAAACCGCGGCTGGCAAAAGCGCGGCGATGAGAAACGCTTCGCACCGTTTGAACCGGCGCAGATTGCCGCCCTGATCCCGCTGGCGAAGGACATTATCCAGCGCTATGACATTAAGCCACAGAACGTGGTAGCCCATGCGGATATCGCGCCTCAGCGCAAAGACGATCCGGGACCGCTGTTCCCGTGGCAGGCGCTGGCGCAACAGGGAATTGGTGCCTGGCCCGATCCTGACCGGGTCGCGTTTTATCTGAACGGACAGCCTCCTTATGAGCCTGCGGACAGTGCCACGCTGCTTAATTTACTCTCCCGCTACGGTTACGATGTGCCGGATAATATTTCTTTGGCGCAGCAGAAACGTATTATTATGGCGTTTCAGATGCATTTCCGGTCAAAATTATGGAGTGGTGTTTCTGATAGAGAAACAATAGCCATTGCAGAAGCTCTGCTGGAAAAATACGGACAAAAATAACCTAAAAAAAACTACTCACTTATGAGTATTTGTCTTTGGCTTAAGATTAATCTTAAGTACATTGCCAATTCATTTTTAGTTAATTGACTTAAAATTACCCACATTTAATATAGACGCATAGCTTGCTAATCAAGTTAGCCAATTAAAAATATTAGAGAGTAATTTTCCTCCAGGCTATCGTCTTAATTTATTTGAATCGGACCTCATTTATCAGTTGCGACATTGCTGTTGCAGGGGTTCCATTTACTCTAAAAAAAATGAAACAGGCATACTAATGTTAAATATTTACAGTAGAAATAGTCGCCCGGAAAAAGCGATAGACGCGATTATCGCTGCCACGGCTGATTATCCTGAAAAAACACTGAAAAAATGGCAGAAAGTCATTACTGCAGATACCAATTATGTTCACATCCTGATCCGCGGTGAAATCGAAATTCGCCGACGTTCCGATGAGTTAAGCATGTTCACCATGCGTCATGCGGGCTTTTTAGGGGTCTCCGCTGTCTATAACCGGGCGTCTCATATGTATGGTATTACCCGCGATACCAGCGTTATTCGCACCATCAAAAGAGAGGAATTTGAGCGCATCATCAGTGAAAATAATCTCTGGCTCGAATTTAGCCAAATTCTGGTCTGGTATATTGATATTCTGAGTAAGCGGGACGATGTTTTGGTTGCCCGCAGCGCCTATTCCGTGGTGCGCGAATTTCTTCTGGAAATTAATGATCTTATTCTCTATCAGAATCGCGATATTAATGTTTATGACTATATTCAGGAATACACCAACCTGGCGCGTAGCACCATTATAAAAATTCTCTCCGACCTGAAAAAAGGTCAGTACATTGTGGTGGAAAAAGGCAAATTGATAAACATCAGCAGCCTACCGGAACGTTACTGAACATTCTTCTCCGAATCTCCATGGGTTAACGCCAATGGAGATTTTTTTATTCCTTGCACAGATATTTTTTCAGTTTTAAACGCCGCCGTCTGATTTATTACGCTTTCGCCATTCAAAGCGCTGGCTTGTGTCTCATCAACCGGGTCCTGCGGTATTTTTCCCTGCGAATAATCCTGCTGTTGTTCTTTAAGCGCTTCCATAAGCCGCTCCTTTAATGAGAGGGACCCGGTTTCCGGCGGTGCTTCATGCGAGTCGGATAAAGGACTGGCGGAACTCTCACTGTCCGGGGCTTGTTGCCAGTCTGGCTCGCTGTCCATCATCAACGGATCCCCGGGCGGCGGCAAAGGTGCGCTGTATTCCGGGTGACTGACTTTGGGTGTCGGGAAGGGTTTCGACACGTAAACATAATGCATATCCGAAAGCTGCGTGTCAGGCTGCGCGACGCTCACCGGTTTTGGCGCAGGGGCCGGGTGACGCAGATTCCAGTAAATATGGGCATACAGGCCCGCGGCCAGCAGCGCAAACAGGCAACATAAGCTTGCCAGCGTTCTGACCAGCATTGTGTTCAGTGAGGGGAGACGGTAAGAGAACCAGACCGCCTCACCGGTCTGGAAGCTGCGCTGCGCAGCCAGGCAAATCGTGGACATTAGTGTGCTTTTCCTTGCGCCAGGGTGTGCGGCGCGGTCTCTGAAACCGGCGTCAATATGGCAGGGGTGGTGTTATTGAAACGCATCAACTGCATCAGGGTATCTTCACCCGGTATGCCATCAACGTTTAACTGCGCAACAGACTGAAATTCGCGGGTCCGCTTCTCCAGCTCATGCGTCCAGGCTTGCGCATGCGTGTCTGGCTCATGCAACGCCTGGCTGAGCTGGGTATCGAACCAGGCCAGATCCTGGCCGTTGCTGGTGGCGTTGATCGCATCTTTCCCGGCCGGGGTCAGACGGTGCAGTAAGGTGTAGTTCCCGGTGGCATGGGCGGTGAACCAGCTTCGCTTCACCTGCCACGTGCGATTATTCATCAGCAGATCAAGGGAGTTCGCTCCTACCCGTGCCACCACGGCATAGTTCAGGTGATCCCCGGTTTTCAGTTCGCTTATCCACGGATAGCCCTCTTTTTCCAACGTCGGTAGCGGGGCGTTACCCTGCTTACACGCGAGATTCACCCGGGCGGCATTCTGGCAGAGCGCCTCCTCGGCGGAAGGATCGTACCCCCACATGGTATAGAGCTGATGCATGGCATCCGGCGCGTTCACCACCTCTTTCTCGATTGCCGGCTGGACCGGCGCTTTCAGGGCAGGGCGCGGTTGCGTCCAGCTTGCGGGGATGGGCGGCTGCACTGGCAGTTTTGCGGTAATGGCGGGAGAGAAGTACCAGCCGCAGGCGGCAAACAGCACGCTGGCGAACAGACCGACCGTCGCCAGCGTTTTGCCGTGGGTTTTACGCGGCAGCACTTCGCCTGCCGCCAGACGTAAATGGCGTGGCCCCACCACTGCGGCGCGCTCCGTCCAGGCCGCCAGCATCGACAGGTGCGCCAGGGTGTTCAGTTTGCTCACCGACCCTTTGGTCAGGGCGTGCATCCGGCGTACACGGGCCGGGGTAAAGGGGGATGCCCCGGCACCACACGCCTCCGCCTGCGCCGTAACATAGCTCAGGGTCTCATGGCAGGTCAGCGGGCGTAGGGTATGGCGGGTATGGACCCGGGACGCCAGACCGGAGTGATTCATCAGGCGAGCTTCCTGATCGGGAGTGCCGGTCAGCACCAGCGTCAGCGACAGATTGCACTCCTGCGCGCGGGACAGCAGCATGCCCAGAGTTTCCCAGCAATTATCCCGCATCGACTGGGTGGCGGCGATAGCCAGCACCAGGCCGTTTTTTTTGCAGGAAGGGTATTTTTCATGCCATTGGCGCAGCACTGCATCAATGGCATGAATTCTGTTACTGGCATCTTTTGCGTTGGCGCTGAGTTTATACAGCAGGGCTTTGGCGTTGAGTTTCGGAAACGCGTTGATGGCAACCCCGGCAGGTGACTTTGCCAGCACCTGGCCGGTGAAGGTGGCCAGCAGATCTTCGTCATCGCTGAAGAGCGCGGCAATGCCGGGTACGGTCGATTTCTCCGCCAGCATGCCGAAGACATCCTGGTGGTAAGCGGCAAAGAAGCTCCCGCAGGGGCGGACCGCACTCCTGAAAGGTTGGCGGGTAAATTTATAATGACTCAGATACATGACACTTCACCGTTGTATTTCATTAACCGATTTCCAGGCTGAAAAGTAAGGGAAGGCGCGTGTCGCAGCAATTTTTATACAGGAGAAAAATAACCTGTTGTTCGCGCTTAACATTGCTTTTTTTCAGGGTCAATATTTTTCTTCATTAAAGTTAACGGCAAACCCGATGGAGCGGGCCGGGCGTCATTATTATTATTTCCGGGTTTTTAAGGTGCAGCGCCAGGCTGCTAATTCCTGCATTTGCGACAAGGTCAGTTAAAAAATGAAAATGCAGCTTTATTCCCGATTGATTGCGCCCTGCGTGATGTTTGTTCTGCTGATATTCAGCGGTCATCAGGGATATGTCGTATTTAAAGAGTACAGAAAGGCGGCCGATCCCCTTCCGGGTCATTCACCGGCGAGCCCGCGCCCGCGCCCGGAGGAGCAGACTTTCGCGCTGTTCCAGCCTGCGGTTAAACAGCCTGCGCTTCAGCAGGCGGCGCAAAAGACGATTTCAGCGGAGGTCGACGGGATTATCAGCAGCGACGAAGCGTGGCTATCGTTCGCGGTGATCAAAACCCCGGTTGGCCAGCAGAGTTACCGCGAAGGCGAGTATCTGCCGGGCTACAACGATGCGTGGATCGAAGAGATCAACAGTGACAACGTGGTCGTGAATTACCAGGGCGAGCGGCAGGTGCTGGCATTAAAACGCCCCGATTATATTAAAGGCGATGTGAATGCGTCGCCGGTGCCAAAACCGAAAAACGATGCGGGTGCCGATAATATTCATCTCAATGATTACCTTGTCCTGAAGCCTTATGTCGAAAAGGGCCAACTGGAAGGCTATCAAATAAAACCTAAAAATTCGTCCTCCTTTTTTAGCCATAGCGGGCTGAAAAAAGGGGATGTGGTAGTGAAAGTAAATGCCGTCGATATGACGCGAGCGGAGCAGGCGAAAAATATTATCGCCAGCTGGTCAAAAATGAGAGAAGCGGAAGTCGTAGTCCGACGCCACGCTCACCTTGAAAATGTTCGGGTTAATGTTTTCAACAATTAACAAGTGTAATGTTATGAAGAAATTTCCCTGGGCGTGTGTCGCGCTGACAGCAGCGTCTTTGATGTCTAATTCCGTGATGGCGGCAAATTTTAGCGCCAGTTTCAAGAACACCGATATTCGCGAATTTATTGATACGGTAAGCCGCAATCTGAATAAAACAATTCTTGTCGATCCTTCCGTTCAGGGAAATGTATCGGTTAAGACCTATAACGTGCTGACGGAAGATGAATATTATCAGTTCTTCCTTAGCGTGCTGGATCTGTACGGTCTGTCGGTGATCCCGATGGATAACGGTATGGTGAAAGTCGTGCGTTCAACGGTCGCGCGTACCGCGGGTGCGCCGCTGGCTGACAGCCAGCATCCCGGCAAAGGCGATGAGATCATCACCCGTGTCGTGCGGATGGAAAACGTGCCGGTCCGCGAACTGGCCCCGCTGCTGCGCCAGCTGAACGACGCCACCGGTATTGGCAACGTGGTCCATTTTGAACCTTCCAACGTGCTGCTGCTGACCGGAAAAGCCTCGGTGGTTAACCGCCTGGTGGACCTGGTGCAGCGCGTCGATCGCTCCGGGATGCAGCGCCGGGAGATCGTGCCGCTGCGCTACGCCTCTGCCAAAGAGCTGTCTGACATGTTGAATAATCTCAACAATGAAGAGCAGAAGGGGCAAAACGCGCCGCAGCTGGCCACCAAAGTGGTCGCCGATGACGAAACCAACAGCCTGATCATCAGTGGCACGGAAGACGCCCGCGCGCGCACCCGGTCGCTGGTGGGGCAGCTCGATCGCGAACAGAACAATGAAGGCAATACCCGCGTCTTCTACCTGAAATACGCCAATGCCAGCAAAGTCGTCCCGGTGTTAACCGGTATCGGCGAGCAGCTGAAGGATAAATCGGGCGCGGCGAAAGGGAAAACAACCTCCGCCGGCAACGATCTGAATATAACCGCTGACGAGGCCACCAACTCGCTGGTGATCACCGCCCAGCCAAACGTGATGAACTCGCTGGAAAAGGTCATCGACAAACTGGATATCCGCCGTCCACAGGTGCTGGTGGAGGCGATCATTGCTGAAGTGCAGGACGGAAGCGGTCTTGACCTCGGCGTGCAGTGGACCGGTAAACACGGCGGGGTGCAGTTTGGCTCCACCGGCCTGCCGATCAGCCAGATCAAGAACGGGACCATGAAAGGCACCAGCTTTACCGGCCTGGCAACGGGCTTCTTTAACGGTGATTTCGGCGCACTGATGACCGCACTCTCTACCGACGGCAAAAACGACATTCTGTCGACCCCGAGCGTGGTGACCCTGGATAATAAAGAGGCCTCGTTTAACGTCGGCCAGGATGTGCCGGTGCTGGCGGGGTCTCAGACCACCAGCGGCGATAACGTCTTTAACTCGGTGGAGCGTAAAACGGTCGGTACGAAGCTGAAAATTGTTCCGCAGATCAACGACGGTGACATCATTCATCTGAAGATTGAGCAGGAAGTCTCCAGCGTGGATGCCAGTTCAACGGATGATGCCAGCCTCGGCCCGACCTTTAACACCCGTACCATCAATAACGAAGTGATGGTGCACAGTGGGCAGACGGTGGTCCTCGGCGGATTGATGGAGAACGTCACCAGGCAGAACGTCTCGAAAGTGCCGTTGCTGGGGGATCTTCCGCTGGTGGGGCAACTGTTCCGCTACACCTCACAGGACACCTCGAAACGTAACCTGATGGTCTTTATTCACACCACCGTTCTGCGTGACGACGATACCTACAGCGCGTCTTCGAAGGAAAAATATGACCAGATCCGGGCGCGGCAGCAGCAGCGCCTGGAGGAGAAAAAGCTCGGCGTTATCGAACCTGAGAGCAATGCCGTGCTGCCCGCTTACCCGACTGCGACCAGTACAAAACCGGTCAATCGCAATCCGTTTAAAGAGTAAGGGCGAGGCGCAACATGGATGGACTGAGTCATGAGTTATGCACCAGCAACTACGCCAAAACCCATGGGATCCTCTGTTATCAGGATCAGGTCTGGGTGCGTGATGACGCCCCGGCGTTTGCCCTGCTGGAAGTACGCCGGGTGCTGGGGCGATCCTTCACCCCAACGATCCTCACGGCCGAAGCCTTTGACGAGATGCTGGCCAAAATCTGGCAGCAGAACAGCGGCGTTTCCCAGCAGTTAGTGGATGACATGGACGCCGACATCGATTTGATGGCGTTAACGGAGGAGATCCCCGACAACGAGGATCTGCTGGATAACGACGAAAACTCGCCGGTGATCCGCCTGATTAACGCCATTCTGGGCGAAGCGGTGAAAGAGGGCGCCTCGGATATTCATATCGAAACCTTCGAGCGCACGCTGAGTATTCGCTTTCGCGTCGATGGCGTGCTGCGCCCGGTACTGCAACCGGCGCGGAAGCTTGCGCCGCTGCTGGTGTCGCGTATCAAGGTTATGTCGAAGCTCGATATCGCCGAAAAACGCCTGCCGCAGGATGGCCGTATCTCGCTGCGCATCGGTCGTAAAGCCATCGACGTGCGTGTTTCCACCATACCTTCGCAGTACGGCGAGCGCGTGGTCATGCGTCTGTTGGATAAAAGCAACCTCAAGCCGGATATCAACAAGCTGGGGCTGATAGACGAAGAGTTACAGCAGTTGAAAGGGCTGATTGGTCGCCCGCACGGCATTATTCTCGTTACCGGGCCGACAGGCTCCGGGAAAAGCACCACCTTGTACGCCATTCTGTCGGCGCTGAACGGTCATGAACGCAACATTCTTACCGTCGAAGATCCGATTGAATACGAGCTGGAAGGGGTGGGGCAGACGCAGGTTAATCCGCGCGTGGATATGACGTTCGCCCGCGGGCTGCGCGCCATTCTGCGTCAGGACCCGGACGTGGTGATGATCGGTGAAATTCGTGACGGCGAAACCGCGCAAATTGCGGTGCAGGCGTCGCTGACCGGTCACCTGGTGATGTCCACCTTGCACACCAACAGCGCGGCAGGGGCGATTACCCGTCTGCGCGATATGGGGCTGGAGTCGTTTTTAATCGGATCATCGTTGCTCGGTGTCATTGCCCAGCGTCTGGTGCGACGGCTGTGTACCCACTGCCGAACCACCAGTCCGCTGGATGACAATGAAAAAGCCCTGTTCAGCTTTATGGATACGCCGCCGAAAGCGATCTATCGCGCGGTGGGCTGCGAGCACTGTCGCCAGAGCGGGTATCAGGGGCGAGCGGGGATCCACGAATTCCTGGTGGTCGACAGTACGATGCGCCGGGCTATTCATGAAGATAAAGACGAAATGTCCATTGAGACCGAGCTGTTCCGTCAGGCCTACAGCCTGCGCGAAAACGGCCTGCTGAAGGTGATCTCTGGCGTCACCTCGCTGGAAGAGGTGATGCGCGTCACCGCCGAGCGCGGGGGAGATGAATAATGGCGTGGTATGCATGGACGGCTACCAATGCGGCGGGCAAAACCCAGCGCGGCACCTTACAGGCCGAGGGGCCAAAGCAGGTGCGTCAGGCGTTGCGCGATCAAAAGCTGATCCCGGTGAGCATTACCGTTACCCGCGAACAGGCCGCCAGCGGTGGCGCGCAGAAGGGGGTAAAGCTCTCCACCCCCGTGCTGTCGATGTTTACCCGCCAGCTTGCAACCCTGGTTAACGCCGCGCTGCCGCTGGAAAGCGCCCTGAAGGCGATCGCGAAGCAATCGGAAGATAAAAAACTGGCGGCGATGGTGACGGATATCCGCGACAAGGTGGTGGAAGGGCATACCCTGTTCGACGCCTTCAGCCAGTTTCCGCGCACCTTTGACAAGCTCTACTGCACGCTGGTCATGGCCGGGGAAAAGACCGGGCACCTCGGCGATGTGCTGGAAAAGCTGGCCGAATACAACGAACAGCGCCAGAGGATGAAAAGCAAGCTCACCCAGGCGATGGTTTACCCCATCACCCTGACGGTGGTGGCCGTGGCGGTGATCTGCATTCTGCTGGTGGCGGTTGTGCCCCAGGTGATTGAGCAGTTTACCCATATGAAACAACAGCTGCCGATCACCACCCGGACGCTGATTGCGGTGAGTGATTTCCTGCAGGCGTATGGCATCTATATAGGCGGCGGGCTGGCGGCAGCCTTTATCGGCTTTAAAAGCTGGCTGAAAAAAAACAGTCATCGCTATCTCTGGCACCGCTGGCTGGTGAACGCCTCGCCGGTTAAAAAGCTGGTGTGCGCCATCAACAGCGCGCGCTATATCCGCACCCTGAGCATTCTGCAGGCCAGTAGCGTGCCGTTGCTGGAGGGGATGTATATCGCCATGGACGGGATTGAAAACCTCCATGCCCGCCAGGTGCTGGAGCAGGCAGCGGACACCGTGCGTCAGGGGGCCTCGTTATATGCCGCGCTGGAGCAGGCGAAATTATTCCCGCCCACCATGCTGTATATGATCGCCTCCGGTGAGGAGAGTGGCGAATTAGGCAATCTGATGGATCGGGCGGCAGAAAACCAGGAATCCGCATTACAGCATCGAATTACATTAACGCTGTCGGTATTTGAACCGGCGCTGGTGGTCTCCATGGCGACCATTGTTCTGTTTATTGTGATGTCAATATTACAACCGCTTCTGCAACTTAATAACATGGTAGGTTAATTATGGCGATGAAACGAAAAAACCTGGCACGTCAGGCGGGCTTTACTTTGCTCGAATTAATGGTGGTCATTGTTATTCTCGGCGTGCTGGCCAGTATGGTGGTGCCGAATTTAATGGGTAATAAAGAGAAGGCCGATACCCAGAAAGCCACCAGCGATATTGTGGCGCTGGAAGGTTCGCTGGATATGTACAAGCTGGATAACCACCGCTATCCCACCACGGAACAGGGCCTGCAGGCGCTGGTCACCAAACCGGAAATCGCGCCGATCCCGAACGGCTACCGTGCCGACGGTTATATCCGCCGTCTGCCGCAGGATCCATGGGGCAGCGATTATATTCTGGTCAGCCCTGGTGAACATGGCGCCATTGATGTCTTTTCCGCAGGCCCGGACGGGGAAGCCAATACCGCAGACGATATTACTAACTGGTCATTCGATAAAAAATAATGAACAGGCAACGTGGCTTTACTTTGCTGGAAATTATCCTGGCGTTAGTCATATTTGCCAGCTGCGCCATGATGGTGGTCTCGACAATACCCTCCCGCAGTGGCGCGGATATATTTGGCCAGCAATTAAAAGCCCTTGTGGATTATGGTTCTGATCGTGCCGTCATGGACGGAAATATCGTTGGCCTGGTGATCACCCCGGATAATTATCAACTGGTGACGCTGGCGGTTAAAAACGGCCAGCGTCGCTGGGTTCCTCTATCTGAAAGACGTATCACGACTCAGGGGCATTTCCCTGAAGAGATGCACGTGTCGCTCTCCCCCCAGCGTCTGGCCGCCACGCCCGACGCTGAGCCGCAAATCGTCTTTTTGCCGGACGGGGAGATCAGCCGTTTCACGTTGACATTGCAGAGCTTCGATAAACAGCACCATTTCCGCGTGGTGTCGCAGGGCGCGGCACCGGTAACGGTAGAAAACGATGGCTAAGGCAAAGCAACAAGGCATGACGCTGCTGGAGGTGATGGTGGTGCTGGTGATCTTCTCCACCGCCGCGCTGGCACTCATGAACTCCATCTCCCTGAACGTGCGCTTTACCCACGGGCTTGCCGATACCTTGCAGGCCAGCTGGGTTGCAGAGAATCAGCTGGCAGAAGCGCAACTGACCGGAAGCGATTTCCCTGATGCTCAACAGCAGGGCACCGAAATCATGGGCGGGCGCAGCTGGAACTGGCGTATGCAGCGGGTTAAGGCCGCCGACAACAGTCTGGTGGATGAGATCCAGGTCTATGCCGAAGGGGATGAGAGCCAGCCGGTGGTGGCGCTCAGGATCCTGCCGCCAGGGGAGAAAAAGTGAAAAAAATTCAGCACCAGCGCGGATTTACGCTGCTGGAGATCATGATTGCGCTCACTATTTTTGCCGTGATCAGCACCCTCGCCTGGCAAATCCTGGATGGCGCGATGCGCACCAGCAACGCGACGGATCGTAATGCGGCAAAGCTCAACCAGATCCAGCGCGCCTGGAGCCTGCTGGAGCGTGATTTTTTCCAGCTGCAGGCCCGGGCGCCGCGCAACGACGGCGGGGTGTTTGTCCAGCAGGATAATGCCCTTGAACTGACCACGCTCAATGGCATGAGCGGCCAGGTACAGCTCGAACGCGTCCGCTGGCGCGTTGACGATCACCGCCTGTGGCGCGATGTGTGGCCGACGATAGACAGCCCGGCGGGCGTTAAACCGGAAGAAGTGCCGATTGTCGCCGAGGTGAAGTCAGCCGAGTGGCGGTTTTACAGCGGGTCATGGCAAAAGCGCTGGAGTGAGAGCGACCACCAGCCTGACGGCGTGGAACTGACGCTGACGATGGAGAATGGCGAGACGTGGCGCTGGGTGTTTACGACCCCTGGCGATATGCCGCAGCCGCAGATCGCCGCGAAAGCCGAAGGCGAGAAGCCCGAGGCCGCGCCATCCGCACCTGCGCCGGAGCAGGCGGCAGCGCCTGCGACGGGAGGCCAGCCATGAGCCGCGTCCCCCTGCGGCGGCAGCGAGGCGTCGCTCTGTTAGTGGTGCTCATCCTGCTGGTGATGATGTCAGCCCTGGCGGCCAAAATTAGCCAGCAGTTCTGCCGCAATTTACAGAAAACCCACTATCAGGTGAGTCAGCAGCAGCTGCGCTGGGCCATTCAGCGTCAGGAGCAGGTGGTGAAAATGCGGTTGCAGACCGCCGCCATCGGCGAAAACAGCGTCCTGACGCTGGAGGGCGAATGGCATGAACCCCTTGAGACACAGGGGGAGTATTACACGGTGGTGAGCCAGGTTGAGGATGCCGAAGACTGCTTTAACGTCAATAACCTGCTCACAGAAGAGAAGGCGGCACAGGGGCAGGAGCCGTCGGCTATCCCGGAAAAACCGCGTAAACAGCGCACCGTCGAGCAACTGCTGGTTAACGGCGGTCTGGATCACGCCACGGCGGAACAGGTCTATGGCCAGCTGGTGGATTACCTTGATGGCGACAGTACCACGGCGAAAGAGGCGCAGGAGAGTGATGCCTGGGCAGGCGTTCAGCCCGCGCGACTTCCGGCCAACCAGATGATGCGCAACATTGGCGAAATTAAGCTGCTGCCTGCGTTCCCGGCGGCGGCCTACGCGAAAGTCAGTACCTTGCTGTGTGCCTTGCCGGATGCCAACAGCAAAATTGACGTCAACACCCTGAAGCCCGAACAGGCAACCCTGCTGGCGGCGCTGTTTCCGGGGAAACTGACGGAGGATGACGCAGCACGCCTGCTCGCGGCGCGCCCCGAAGCAGGGTGGGAGAGTGTTGAGGCGTTCAGCAAAGCGCTGGAGCAAAACTTCCCGCAGTTGAAAGACGATTTAACGCAGGTGGCTGCGCAGGTTGCCGTCAGCAGTCGTTATTTCCGGGTCAACTACACCGGCAACACCGACGATTTAACGCTTCACGTGGTCAGCCAGCTTCAGATGAATAGCGAAGCGGGTGAGATCCTGACGTGGCAGCGTCGTTACCGAATGATTGAATAACAAAAGCCGATACCGATGAAAAAAAGACTCTTTATTCGTCCCGATAGCCGCGAGGACGGGAATATTGCGTGGTGCGAATCCGCCAGCCAGCAGGTGCAGACGCTCAGCGACATGACGGCGCTGAATACGCTTGCGTCACACCCCCTGGCTGCCCACGTCTGTCTGTTGCTGCCCGCCAGCGAGATGATATTCCGTCACTTTTCACTGCCGAAGAAAGGTCCTGGCGCCCAGGCGACGGCCTTCTCCTGGCTGGCGGAAGAGACGCTGATTGGCGACGTCGATGTGCTTCACTGGACGGTGTTGAATAAAAAAGGGCGGGAAGTGGACGCCGTCGCCATTGATGCCCAGCGCTTACGTCACTGGATCGCACTCTTCCAGCAGGCCGGGCTAAAGGTGGTGCAGGCGCTGCCTGACGCCTGGCTGCTGCCGGTGGCCGAGGGGGGACGCACGCTGGTCTCGCTGGGGGAGAACTACTGGCTGCGTTCCTCCACCGCAGGGGCGTGTGAAACCGACGCGTCGCTCCTGCCGCTGCTGATGCAGAAGACTGGCGAAGGAGAGGTGTGTTGCTACGGCGAGGCCCCAGAAGGGGTAAAGGTGGATGAAACCTTACCCTGGCAGCATCCTTTGCAACTGATTCAGCCCCAATGGCAGGCCTGCCGGGCTAACGTCTTGCACGGTGATTTTGATCCCCGTGGCGCGCAGGGGGGCACGACAAAAAGCCTGAAAGGCGTGATGGTCGCGCTGGGGATCCTCAGCCTGGGGCTGCTGCTGGGGCCGAGGCTGGCCATGGCCTGGATGCTGGTGCAGCAGGAAAACCAGCTGCAAGAGGAGAACGCCACGGTGTATCAGTACCATTTCCCCAGCCTGCGACAGCAAACGAACATCAAATACCATTTTGGTCAGAATCTTAAGAAGGTGAAGAAAGGTGTCTTCCTGCAACTGGACGATCTGAACAAAGCGAAGCAATCGGTGCCGGGAATGGAAATTAACTTGCTGGAGTACGACAGCGCGCAAAACGCGTGGACGCTCAGCGCCGTCGCAGAACATAGCGAATCACTACAGGCATTTATCAGACAGGCGAATACGGATTTTGATTTTTCTCTCCAGCCGGTTTCCACGGCTGCGCCTTATACCGCCATGATCACAGGGAAGCATAAATGAAACAGCGAGTCGCGCAACTCAAAGCGCGTTATCAGCAATACAGCGTCCGCGAAAAGCGATTAATGACACTCTGTGGCACAGCGTTTTGCTGCGCTCTGGTCTATTACGCAGGCGTGGTGCCGCTGGATAATATGATAAAAAACAGCCAGGCCACGCTGAAGCGTCAGACTGAAACCCTGGCCTGGATGCGCAGCGAAATCGATAAAAATCATCTGCAGGTTCAGCAACTGAAAACCAATAATCCGCGCAGCGTGGTGGAAAACAGCGCGCGGGAAATTAAGCTGCCGCTGAATGACGTTCGGCAGGAGGGACAGACGTTATCTTTTATTGTGCCTCGGGTGAATATTTATGAGCTGAAGAACTGGCTGCGTGAAATCAATACTGCCTCAGGGATCCGGCTGGATAAAATGAAGCTCACCCCGGTGGACCATCTGAGTGACGTTAAGGCGGAGATCCAGCTCAGCTGGACGAAGATGGCATGACCAGTCTGGCGCTGCTGCGGGAGAGCAGCCCGGCGCTGTTTTGCACGATGAGCGCCATACTGGGGGCCATTATCGGCAGCTTTCTCGGCGTGGTGGCAGAGCGGGTTCCGCAGATGATGCTTGGGGAGGATTCACGGATCAATCTCCTTTTCCCGGCCTCCCACTGTCCGGCGTGCCAGCATCAATTGTGCTGGTGGGAAAACATCCCGCTGGTCAGCTGGCTGGCGCTGCGCGGGCGATGCCACCAGTGCGGCAGCGCAATCCCGCTGCGGTTATGGCTGCTCGAAGCCTTTACCGCCCTGTTTTTTGCCGCCACGGCCTGGTGTCTACCCACCGTATCGGCGCTCTTTTCCCTCTGGCTGATGGCGGCCTTTTTGCTGCCGTTGGCCATCATTGACGGGCGCTATCAGCTGCTACCGGACTGCCTGACGCAACCCCTGCTGTGGGCCGGGCTGCTAGTGCACACCTTCAGCCATACGCTGGCGCTGAGCGATGCCATTATCGGCGCGGTGGCGGGGTATCTGTCGCTCTGGCTGTTGTACTGGGCGTTTCGTCTGGCAACGGGAAAAGAGGGGCTTGGCTACGGGGATTTTAAACTGCTGGCGGCGCTGGGTGCCTGGTGCGGCTGGCTGGCGTTACCGACAATAATATTGCTGGCCTCGTTAATGGGCATTGCGGGTTATTTCTTTTTTATTAGTTCGACGAATAAATCACCGCAGATTCCTTTTGGTCCCGCTATTGCTTTAGCCGGTGTGATGACCTTTATTAGCCATATTTACACGCTCGCTCTGTAAATAATCTGTCAATTATTTTTTGAAATTTTTTCGGCAGGGGAATTGAGTGAGTACGGCTTCTTTTACGAATACCATTCGATTTACAAACCGCATGGATTATTAATCTTACTGTTGAGATTATCAGAAAATCTTAAAAGCATATTAAGTGGCAATGTATTTTAATCTTTTTTGCGCGCCATGTTGGTTTTATTCATGTTTATGGAAGACATGTTCTTTAAGTTCACAAATTAGTTATCGGGAATTGAAAATGAAATTTATGAAGCCAAAATATCTGGCACTTTTTGTGGCGGCGGCCGTCAGCCCTGTATTTGCAGCCGTCCCAGGCGTACCGTCGCTGACCAACGGTAATGACAAATTTGCGATCGTTGAAGTTAACCAGGCCGCGCAGGATTATAACAACCTGGTCAAAGTTCACGATGGCGCTGACGTCAAAGTCGAGTGGAACATGTGGAGCGGCGATGCGCCAACGTCAGCAAAAGTGCTGCTGGATGGCAAAGAGGTCTGGTCCGGCGCGGGCAGCGCAGCTGGTTCTGCCACCTTTAAAGTGATGAAAGGCGGCCGTTACCAGGAGCAGGTCCAGCTGTGTAATGACAGCGGCTGTAGCACCAGCGCCAGCAAGCTGATCATTGTGGCGGATACCGATGGCAGCCACCTGCTGCCGCTGACCACCACCCTGCAAGAGAACAACAAAGCCTTTGCGAAGCACACCGACAAAGTGGTGGCGGCCTATTTCCCTGAGTGGGGCGTCTATGACCGTAACTTCACCGTAGATAAAATCCCGGTGGCTAACCTGAACCACATTCTGTACGGCTTCATTCCAATCTGTGGCGGTGATGGCATCAACGACAGCGCAAAAGCGTCCGGCGCGCTGGAATCCCTGAAACGTGCCTGCGCAGGTCGCGAGGATTACACCGTAGCCATTCATGACCCGTGGGCTGCCCTGCAAAAACCACAGCAAGGCGTGACCGGCTGGGATGAGCCGTACAAAGGCAACTACGGCCAGCTGATGGCGATGAAAAAAGCCAACCCGAATCTGAAAATTCTGCCTTCTGTGGGCGGCTGGACCCTATCCGATCCGTTCTTCCAGATGGATAACAAAGTGCTGCGCGACCGTTTCGTCGGCTCCGTGAAAGAGTTCCTGAAAACCTGGAAAGTGTTTGACGGTGTGGATATCGACTGGGAATTCCCGGGTGGCGGCGGTGAGAATGCCAAACTGGGCAATCCACAAACCGATAAAGCCACCTATACCGCGCTGATGCACGATCTCCGTGCGATGCTGAATGAGCTGTCAGCGGAAACCGGTCGTACTTATGAGCTGACCACCGCGATTGGCGCGGGTAAAGATAAGATCGAGGACGTGGATTACACCAACGCTCAGCAGTATATCGACCATATCTTCCTGATGAGCTACGACTACTACGGCGCATGGAGCAACACCGAGCTGGGTCACCAGACGGCGCTGTATGGCTCCTCCTGGAATCCTGCCACCAACTACACCACCGACAACGCGGTGAAAGCGATGCTGGATCAGCACGTACAGCCTGGCAAAATCGTGGTCGGTGCGGCGATGTATGGCCGCGGCTGGACGGGTGTGCATGGTTATAACGGTGACAATCCGTTCACCGGCACAGCGACCGGGCCAATTGCAGGTACCTGGGAAGCGGGGATCGTTGACTATCGCGTCATCGCTAACCAGATGAAAGGCAAGCCAGGCTGGGAGTACAAATACGACGCCGCGGCTGAAGCGCCTTACCTCTTTAACAAATCAACCGGCGAACTGCTGAGCTATGACGACGCCCGTTCTGTTGCCGCGAAAGGCAAGTATGTCCTGGACAAAAACCTCGGCGGCCTGTTCGCGTGGTCCGTTGAGTCCGATAACGGCGACATCCTGAATGCCATGAACGAAAGCCTGTTGGGCAGCGGTTCTTCCTCTGACCAGCCTGTTGTCACCAACCGTGCCCCAGTGGCGACGGCAGTGGATCAGGCCGTCACCGGCCCGGTTACCGTGACGCTGGATGGCTCTGCCTCTTCCGACCCGGATGGCGATGCGCTGACCTACAAGTGGACCCAGACCGCAGGCGCAACGGTGGCTATCGCCAACAGCACCTCCGCGAAAGCATCCTTTAGCGCCCCAGCGGTAACTGCTAACCAGACGCTGGCTTTCCGCCTGACCGTGACCGATGCAAAAGGTCTGAGCAGCACGGCGGATGTTCAGGTGCTGAATAAAGCGCCAAAAGCGAACCAGGCACCGGTGGTTAACCCAATGGAAGCCATCACCCTGGAAGCGGGGCAGACGCAGTCTCTGCATGTTCAGGCCACCGACCCGGATGGCGATGCCCTGACCTACAGCTGGAGCGTACCGACAGATATGAATGCCTCCGGTACTGATACCGCGAACGTGCGTATCACCGCACCGGAAGTGTCTTCAGAAGAGCATTACACCCTGAGCGCCATGGTGAGCGATGGCAAGACCAGCGTGCAGTCCAACGTGCAGGTCACTGTGGCGCCAAAAGCCGCTGCGCCAGCTGACGACGTGACCCCGCCTGCTGACGACGTCACGCCACCGGCTGATGAAGTGACACCGCCGTCTGATGAGGGCAGCGCGAGCAGCAGCTGCGATAACCCTGTCGATGCCAATGCCAGCAAATACGCTGCCTGGAACGCCAGCGCGGTGTACAACAATGGCGATATCGTCAGCTTCGACCACCTGGTCTGGAAAGCGAAATACTGGACTCAGGGCAACCAGCCTGGCTTCTCTTCCGAATCCTGGGATCTGGTCAGCAAGGTGAAATTCGGCTGGAAAGCGGATGTGGTTTACAACGGTGGCGATACCACAACCTATGAAGGTTCCGAGTACCGTGCGAAATGGTGGACCCGTGGTGACAACCCGGCCCACAGCGATGTCTGGGTGAAAGAGGGTGCAGCATCAGACTGCAAATAATCTTCTTCGTCTGAGACCGCGGGTGTGAATATCGCCCGCAACCCCTGACCGCGCTCCTCCCGGAGGGCGGTCAGTTCTTTAAAGGTACACAAGGAAAACGGCCTGCATCCGTCAGGTGATGAAATGAAACGGTTTATTTTTCTGTTGCTGTTAATCAGCCAAGGGGCATTTGCCAATTGCTGGAATACGGCGGGGCATTATTATCACGTCGATCCCTATCTGTTATTTGCCATTGCCGAAGTCGAGTCCGGCCTTAACCCCTATGCAATAGGCTATAACCACGATGGTTCACGGGATGTTGGGCTGATGCAAATTAACAGCTCGCATTTCGCTGAGCTGGAGCGCAAAGGTATCGATGAATATCGCTTAATGGCTGAGCCATGCACCTCCATTATGGTGGGCGCGTCTATTCTCTCCGGCATGATTAAAGTCTATGGCTATAACTGGGAAGCGGTCGGGGCGTATAACGCCGGACTAAAACGCGAAAATTTCCCTCAGCGTATGCTCTACGCCAGAAAAGTCTGGGATAAATACCAGAGAATAAAACGCGTGTCGCAGTACAAATAACCGGGCTGATTTTTTGACGAGTTTTTCCCGGTATTTTTCAGAAAGACAATTTGGCTGTTCCGGGTTCGGCGTAGGGTGAACCTGACGCAGGTTTGACATGGGCAGACGCCGGGTCAGCACGGTAAAACCCCTGTTTTTGCCCTTTCCCGGTGGAGAGGGCATCATGTCACAGATGGCTAGCGATGTAATTTCCCGTGATCCCGCAGCCACGCCGCGGTACGCACAATCCCTTCATCCAGCGTCACCAGCGGTTTATAGCCCAGCTCACTCTCAGCGCGCTGCGTATCGAGGGTAAAATCAAAGTTGAGTTTCGACACCCCGTAGTGGGTCAGGGCAGGCTCTTTGGCAGCCTTGTTCCCCAGCCGCTCCATGCTGCGGGCAATAATATCCAGCATCGGGTAAGGCACCGAGCGGATCCGGCAGTGAATATTCAGCTCGTCAATCAGCTTCTGCACAATGCTGCGCAGGGAGCGCGGTTCGCCGTTGGTGATGTTGTACGCCCGCCCGGAAGGGAGCTGATCGCATTCGCTCTGGCTGGCCAGCCACATGGCATGAATGGCGTTGTCGAAATAGGTCATGTCCACCAGCGCATCTCCGCCGCGCGGCAGCAGCACGCTACCGTAGTGGTGCATCATCTGCGCCAGGCGTGGAATAAAGACTTTATCGTGCGGGCCAAACAGGCTCTGGGGCCGCAGGATGGTAAAGCGGGTATGCGGGTTGGACTGCGCCAGCAGATCGATTACCTGTTCGCTGGCGGCTTTGCTGCGGGCAAATTCGCAGGCGTAGCGCGCAGGACGGAAATCTTCCTGGACGTCGCGATGGTGGTGATAGTCAAAATAGAGTGACGGGGAAGAGATATGGACAAAGTTGCGCACGCCCCAGGCCACAGCCCACTCCCCCAGACGGCGGGTAGCGCGCACGTTAGCCAGATCGAAGGCTTCCTGGGTTCCCCACGGAGAGGTAAAGCTGGAGCAGTGCCACAGCGTATCGATCCCGGCCAGCATCACTTTTGCCTGGGAAGAGACCAGTTCCGTCAGGTCGGCATGGACAAACTCTGCGCCCATTTTTTGCAGCAATTTACCCATCGCTTCATTGCGACCGGTAGCCCGGACGCTGACGCCTTTATTGCGCAAAAACTCCACCGCATTACGGCCTAAGCCGCTGGTGGCGCCGGTAACCAGTACCTTCATATCGATCCACTGTTTGAAAAGAATTTCGTGCGCATTCTTCCGTGAATTACGCTTGCATGCAATGGGAAACGTGAAAGATTCGCAGTTTTAATTAGACTTTTTCTGTCTTTTGTTCTGCCAGACGGGCAATACGCCGGGCCATGCCGCGGAAGATGAACAGGTGCGCCGGGATCATCAGCAGCCAGTAGAACAGACCGGGCATGCCGTGCGGGTGCCACCAGGCGCGCACGTCCAGCTCCCGGTGGTCGCCTTTGTCCTTAAGGGTAAAACACAAACGCCCGAGGCCGGGGGCTTTCATGCCAAACAGCATCGCCAGCTGTTTTTCCGGCTCGACGATAATCACCTTCCAGCTGTCGACCGTATCGCCGGTTTGCAGCCAGGGTGCCGCCGGACGGCCTTTCGCCAGCTTGTGCCCCACCAGCAGGTCCATCATCGCCCGGGTTTTCCACAGGGCGTTGCCAAAGAAGTAGCCCTCTTTCCCGCCGATCTGATTGACCACCTGCCATAAGGCGCTCAGGCTGGCGGCGGTTTTTACCGTACAACCGGCCTGTTTCGGGTAATAACCATATTCCGGCCGCCAGCGGGCGAAGGCCTGGGCGTCGTAACCCCAGTCACTGGAGTTCACCAGCTTCTCCTCTTCTTTCAGCGTATTGCGCACCGCGTCATCGAAGCGAATTAATTCCTGCGGGATCAGCGCCCGCAGCGCCCGGTCGTCGGCCAGCAGATCGTGCTTCAGCCCCTGGATTAAGGCTTTGGCGGTGGTCGGCGGTACGGAGGTAATGACGTTTAAAAACCACACTGAGATCCAGCGGGTCGGGAAGGGGATGGGGATCAGCGGGCGACGGCGGCCGCTTACCGCCATAAAATGTTCGAACTGCTGCTGGTAACTCAACACCTCTGGCCCGGCGGCCTCCAGTACCCGGTGCGTTGTGGCCGGGTGATGGAGCAATTCAACCAGATAGTGCAGCAGGTTCTCCAGCGCAATCGGCGTGGTGCGCGAGCGCACCCAGCGCGGCGGGGTCAACACCGGCAGGTTATAGACCATGTCACGCATCACCTCGAAGGCGGCAGATCCCGCCCCGACGATGATCCCGGCCCGCAGTTCGGTGAGCGGGATCCCGGCGCTGCGCAAGGTTTCAGCGGTCAACTGCCTGGCGCGCAAATGGTCGGACTGCTCATGCTCCGGTGCCTGCAACGAACTGAGGAAGATGATCTGTTTGACCGGATTATCTAATAGTACGTCGCGCACGTTCATCGCCACCTGGCGCTCGTGAGCGATAAAGTCTCCCCCTTCGCCCATGCTGTGCACCAGATAATAAAGGGTATCCACCCCTTCAAGCTGGGCCGCCAGTTCCCGCGGCCAGTTAAGATCGATAGCATGGCAACTGACGTTGGGCAGGTGCTGTTTTTGCAGGCGCTCAACGTTGCGTGCCGCAGCCCGGACCTGATACCCGCGTGCGCTCAGGGCGGCCACCAGATGTTGGCCGATATACCCGCTGGCACCCAGCACCAGAATACGTTGCGGCACGTTAGCTCCTTAGCGCTGCAAAAAAGCCTGCCAGTGGGCAACCACGTCGGCAAGCTGCTCGCGGTTGACGTCGAGATGCATCACCAGACGAACCACCGGCGAGGCGTTAATCAGCACTCCGCGCGCCTTCATAAACTCGCCCAGCGCCGCGGCGTTATCATCCCCGACGCGGACAAACAGCATGTTGGTATCGTGCCGCATCACATCGGCACCGATCTCGCGCAGCTGTGTCGCCATCCATGCCGCGTTGTCGTGATCGTCTTTCAGGCGAGCAACGTTATTTTTCAGCGCGTACAGACCCGCAGCGGCGAGGATCCCGGCCTGGCGCATGCCGCCCCCGGTCATTTTACGCCAGCGGTTAGCTCGCTTGATGTAGTCGGCATCACCCACCAGCAGGGAACCCACCGGCGCGCCCAGCCCTTTGGAGAGGCAAATGGTGAACGAGTCGCAATATTGCGTGATCGCTTTTAGCTCGCAGCCATACTCCACCACGGCGTTAAAGATGCGCGCGCCATCCACGTGCAGCCCCAGCTTACGCTCGCGGGTAAAGTCCCACGCCGCTTTCAGGTACTCGCGCGGCAGCACTTTGCCGTTATGGGTATTTTCGAGGCTGAGCAGTCTGGTGCGGGCGAAGTGGATATCATCGGCTTTGATTTTGGCCGCGACCTTGTCCAGCGGCAGGGAGCCGTCAGGCGCGGCATCGATTGGCTGCGGCTGAATGCTGCCCAGCACCGCTGCGCCACCGGCTTCGTACAGGTAGTTATGTGCCCCCTGGCCGACAATATACTCTTCGCCGCGCTCGCAGTGGCTGAGCAGGGCCACGAGGTTGGCCTGGGTGCCTGTCGGCAGGAACAGGGCGGCCTCTTTGCCGCTCAGTTCGGCGGCATAACGCTGAAGTTCGTTAACGGTGGGGTCGTCACCGTAGACGTCGTCCCCGACCGGTGCTTCCAGCATCTCCTTGAGCATGGCCTGCGTCGGGCGAGTAACGGTATCACTGCGTAAATCAATCATGTCATATCCTTATACACGTCCTCCTTCGTGCTGCCGGGGCGTTGGCTGCCTCCTCAAACCCCCATCACATCGTCACCTCTGCTTCTGGGGATTTTCGGGCTAGCCGCCTTAATGCAACGCGAAGGATTTTGTGTATGAATTGAAAAGGATATTTTTACCTGAGCCAGTTGGTTTTTGCCAGCTCCAGAACTTCGTCACCGCGACCGCTGATGATGGCGCGCAACATATACAGGCTAAATCCTTTCGCCTGTTCGAGTTTGATCTGCGGTGGGATCGCCAGTTCGTCTTTAGCGACCACCACATCCACCAGCACCGGGCCGTCGGTGGCGAAAGCACGTTGCAGGGCGTCATCCACCTCCGAGGCTTTCTCCACCCGGATGCCGGTGATGCCGCAGGCTTCCGCGATGGCCGCGAAATTGGTGTCGTGCAGGTCGGTGCCGTCGGTGAGATAGCCCCCGGCTTTCATCTCCATCGCCACAAAGCCCAGCACGCTGTTGTTGAAGACGATGATCTTAATCGGCAGCTTCATCTGCGCCACAGAGAGGAAATCGCCCATCAGCATGCTAAACCCGCCATCGCCGCACATCGCCACCACCTGGCGATCCGGCGCGGTGGCTTTGGCCCCCAGCGCCTGTGGCATGGCGTTCGCCATTGAGCCGTGGTTGAACGAGCCGAGCAGGCGGCGCTTGCCGTTCATTTTCAGGTAGCGCGCCGCCCAGACGGTGGGGGTGCCCACGTCGCAGGTGAAGATGGCGTCCTCGTCGGCGTAATGGCTGATCTGCTGCGCCAGGTACTGCGGATGCAGCGCCTTGTCGCTGGGCTTCGCCAGGTCGTCCAGCCCTTTGCGCGCGTCACGATAGTCGCTGAGCGCTTTATCAAGGAACTTACGATCGGTCTTCTCCTCCAGCAGCGGCATCAGGGCGGCGAGCGTGGCCTTGATGTCCCCCACCAGCGCCATATCGACTTTGCTGTGCGCCCCGATACTGGCCGGGTTGATGTCGATCTGGATGATTTTGGCATCGGTGGGGTAAAACGCGCGATAAGGGAACTGGGTACCGAGCAGCACCAGGGTGTCGGCGTTCATCATGGTGTGGAACCCGGACGAGAAGCCGATCAGCCCGGTCATCCCCACGTCGTAAGGGTTATCGTACTCCACATGCTCTTTACCGCGCAGGGCGTGAACAATCGGCGCCTTGAGCATGCCCGCAAATTCCAGCAGCTCATCATGCGCACCGGCACAACCGCTGCCGCACATCAGGGCAATATTGCTGGAGTAGCGCAGCAGCTGGGCCAGCTTTTTCAGTTCAGCCTGGGCGGGGGTGACTACCGGCAGGGGGGCGGGATACCAGTGGTTACTGGCGCTTTCCGGAGCCGCCTGCAACGCCACGTCGCCAGGCAACACAATCACTGAGACGCCGCGTTTTAAAATGGCGTTGCGCAGGGCCAGAGCCAGCACCTGGGGGATCTGCTCCGGCGAGGAGACCAGCTCGCAGTAGTGGCTGCATTCGCGGAACAGTTCCTGAGGATGTGTCTCCTGGAAATAGCCGCTGCCGATCTCACTCGACGGAATGTGTGCGGCGATGGCCAGCACCGGGACGTGATTACGATGACAATCAAACAGGCCGTTGATGAGATGCAGGTTGCCTGGCCCGCAGGAACCGGCGCAGACCGCCAGCTCGCCGGTGAGCTGAGCCTCGGCCCCGGCGGCGAACGCGGCGACCTCCTCATGACGGGTGGGCATCCACTCGATAGTGTCCATCCGGTTCAGGCTGTCGCTCAGACCGTTAAGTGAATCCCCGGTGACACCCCAGATCCGTTTTACTCCGGCCTGTTCCAGCATTTTCGCGATGTAGTTCGCCACGGTTTGTTTCATGGTAGTCCGTCTCCTGAATGTGATAACGCTTTCAAGCTTAGATGAAACTCACCGCCATGCTGGTTTAATCCCCCTCATTAATGGTTGCTTTCAATGTGCAATATTTCGTCATATTGTGGGGTGACTTCGGGTGAAAACAGGAATAAATTCAAATGGTTAAATCATTGTTAATTGCTGTTAATGAAAAGCTAACATGCGACGATACGGGTAAGCTGTTGTTGCGTCTGGCGGTAGGGGGATTGATGCTGTTTCATGGTCTGCATAAGGCCATCGACGGGGTGGGGGGCATTGCAGACATGCTGGTGGCGAAGGGGCTGCCAGGTTTTATCGCCTATGGCGTATTGGTTGGCGAAGTTATCGCCCCAATCCTGATTATTCTCGGCATCCTTACCCGTCCTGCTGCGCTGGTGCTGGCCTTTACCATGGTGGTGGCGTGGTTGATGGTAGGCACCGGTAAAACCTTCGCGCTGGATGCGGTAGGGGCGTGGGCGATTGAGAGCCTGGTCTACTTCTTTGTGGGCGCGCTGGCGGTGGCATTTTTAGGGGCAGGGCGGTATGCGATGGTGCGCGATCCGGCGTGGAAATAACGCCTCTGCGCCAGTAAAGCCGGGCGACACTGCATGTGCCCGGCCTACAGTTTGCTGTCTATGGCAGGCCCGGTAAGCGCAGTGCCACCGGGCGTTTTATCAGGCCAGCACTAAATCTCCCTGCGGATGACAGGAGCAGGCCAGTACATAGCCTTCCGCCACTTCGGCATCCGTCAGCGTCATGGTGCTGGTGACGGTGTAATTTCCGTCAACCACCTTCGTTTTACAGCAGCCGCACACGCCTGCACGACAGGCGGCCACCACCGGCACGTTATTGCTCTCCAGTGCCTCCAGCAGCGTGCTGCCCACGCGGCCAAAGAAGGTCTGCGCCGGTTGCAGTTTGGTGAACTTCAGCCCACTGGTGGCGGCTTCTGCCACCGGGGTAAAGAACTGCTCTTTAAAGAAGCGGGTCACGCCCAGGGCCTTCACCTCTTCTTCCACGATGCCCATATACGCTGCCGGACCACAGGTCATCACGGTACGACTGGCGATATCTGGCACGCGCTGCAGCAGCTCGCGGCTCAGGCGACCGGCGACAAAACCGGCCGTGGCGTTGTTTTCGGCCACCAGGGTGACCGGGTAGTTACGCCATTCATCCGCGAAAATCACATCCTGCGGCGAGCGCACGCTGAAGATAACCTCCACGTCGGCCTGCGGGCGGTACTTCGCCAGCCAGCGACGCATTGACATCACCGGCGTCACCCCGCAACCTGCGGCCAATAGCAGGAATTTATCGTCTGGCTTATCGTCACAGGTGAAATCCCCTTGCGCGTCGGAGAGCCAGAGATAATCCCCACGTTTCACGTCACGGGTCAGCCACTGCGAGCCTGCCCCCTCATCAATGCGGCGGATGGTCAGCGTAATGTACTCACTGATGCCTGGCGTTGAGGAGATAGTGTACGCCCGCAGCGTCTCCGCTGAGTTACGCACGCTGACCAGCGCATACTGCCCGGCACGGTACGGATAGTAATCGTGGCAGAGCAGTGACAGGGTCCAGACGTCCGGCGTTTCCTGATGGATGTGATGAACCTGCATCCGCCATGGGCACTGATGGGTTGGCATTGTCATTCTTAACTCCTTACGCGCTCAGCAGTTGCTTCATGTCTTCTTCAACGGTGGTCACGGAACGCAGACCAAACTTCTCGTTGAGGACGGCCAGCAGATCCGGCGTAAAGAAGCCTGGTGCGGTCGGGCCGGTAACGATGTTTTTCACGCCCAGCGACAGCAGGGTCAGCAGGATCACAATCGCTTTCTGTTCGAACCAGGAGAGCACCAGCGACAGCGGCAGGTCGTTCACGCCGCAGCCCAGTTTTTCAGCCAGGGTGACAGCCAGAATGATTGCCGAGTAAGCGTCGTTACACTGACCGGCGTCGATCAGACGCGGCAGGCCTTCGATATCCCCGAACTCCAGCTTGTTGAAACGGTATTTACCGCAGGCCAGGGTCAGGATCAGGCAGTCATCCGGTACGCTGGTGGCGAAATCGGTGAAGTAATTACGTTCCCCGCGTGCGCCGTCGCAGCCGCCCACCAGGAAGATGTGACGCAGTTTTTCACGGCTCACCAGGTCGATCAGGGAATCCGCGGCACCCAGCAGGGTCTGACGGCCAAAACCAACGGTGATCAGGTGTGGAATTTCGCTGTACGGGAAGCCCGCCATCTGCTGTGCCTGGGCGATCACCGGACCAAAATCGTCACCCTCAAGGTGGCTCACACCCGGCCAGCCGACAATGCTGCGGGTCCAGATACGATCGTCGTAGGCGCCAACGGTTGGGTCGATGATGCAGTTAGAGGTCATCACGATCGGGCCAGGGAAGCGGGCGAACTCGACCTGCTGGTTCTGCCAGCCGCTGCCGTAGTTACCGATCAGATGTTTGAATTTGCGCAGCTCAGGGTAGCCGTGGGCAGGCAGCATCTCGCCGTGGGTGTAGACGTTCACGCCGGTGCCGTCGGTCTGCTCCAGCAGATTATAGAGATCTTTCAGGTCGTGACCGGAGATCAGGATGCACTTGCCTTCGGTCGCTTTGACGTTGACCTGAGTCGGCGTTGGGTGGCCATATTTGGTGGTTTCACCGGCATCCAGAATGCTCATCACCTTGAAGTTCATCTGGCCGATTTCCATGGAGCACTCCAGCAGAGCGTTCATGTCAGAAGGCCAGGTGCCCAGCCACGCCATAATTTTGTGGTACTGGGCGTAGATATCGTTGTCGTACTGATCCAGAACGTGCGCGTGTTCCATATAGGCCGCGGCACCTTTCAGGCCGTACAGGCACAGCAGACGCAGGCCGAGGATGTTCTCACCGATCGCCGCTTTGTCTTTGTTCGGGGTAAAGTCTGCCGCCTGACGTTGCAGGTCGCCGAGATCGTCGCTCACCAGCTGCAGGTCGGCCATAGGGTTATCGACGCGGGCATTGGCATCAACATTCAGGGACTGCGCTTTCAGGGCGTCACGCAGGGCAATGGCTTCGCGGGCGTAGCCCACAATGCGTGGTGAATCGAAGTTGACGTTCGTCAGGGTAGAGAAAAACGCGCGTGGCGCGAAGTTATCAACGTAGTGGTCGATAATGCCATATTCCCGGGCTTTTACCGCCCAGGCGGATAAACCCTGCAGGGCTGCAATCAGCAGATCCTGCAGATCGGAAGTTTCTGCAGTTTTACCGCACATGCCCTGTGCGTAGGAGCAGCCGTTGCCAGCTGGGGTACGGATGGTTTGTTCACATTGCACACAAAACATAATCACACCTGTTAAAGTTATATTTGATATACATGTTTAAGATTATGCTTGCGGCGATACGGTGAAAAGGGCTTTCTTCCACTAAGTAGAGGGTTATTGATTTAGCGCAATTTTGGCGGTAGAAGGCTACCGCCTAAGAAGTATCAGGCGGAGAAGAACGCCATCATGATCGGCACCAGCAGGCTTAAAATAAAGCCGTGAACGATGGCCGCAGGCACCATCTCCAGCCCGCCCGAGCGTTGCAGCACCGGCAGGGTAAAGTCCATCGAGGTGGCACCGCACAGGCCCAGCGCCGTGGAGCGGCTACGACGGACCAGGCCCGGAATAAGCATAATCGCGATCAGCTCGCGGCCTAAATCGTTAAAGAAGGCGGCGCTGCCAATGACCGGGCCAAAAGATTCGGTTAACAGAATGCCGGACAGAGAGTACCAGCCAAAACCGGAGGCCATTGCCAGGGCGGTATTAAGCGGCAGGTCGAGAATAAAGGCGTTGATCACCCCGCCCACCAGCGAACTGCCCACTACGATCACGGCGACCATCATGCCGCGACGATTCAGGACAATCTGTTTTAAGGTCATGCCGTTATTTCGCAGCTGAATACCAATCAGGAACAGCAGGAAGATCAGGGTATATTCGCTGGCTTCGGTGGCGTGTTGTAAAAAGGCGAACCCGGTCAGACCCAGCATAAAACCCAGCACCACTACGCCGCATAATTTCAGTGACTCCAGCGCCATGGCGATACGCGACGGTAATTTTTCCTGATGATGGTGGTTTTTCCACGGAATAACGCGTTCCAGCCAGAAGAGGGCCGCAATATTGCACAGCAAAATAACCCCCATCGTAATGACGGAGTAATGCAGGATCGAGAGCAGGTTGGTCGCCAGATTATCGAGGAAGGCGAGGCTGATGCCCATAAAAAACAGAATGACGTAAACAATCCAGCTCAGTAAACGGTTGATCAGTTTTAACGCTGACAGCTGACGAAGAGGAATGAGATAACCCACGATCAGCGGGATCAGAATGATTAAGAGTCCTGAAAACATGAACAACCGGTCCTTTATATGAATGGCGCAGTGACACTACCCAATTCAGGCGGTTCAGTAAAGGTAGAAAATGGGGGGAGGTGCGGTTTAAGGCCGGGCGGCGCTGACGCTTGCCCGGCGCGGCGTTGGTTCAGTCGCGTTTTTCCAGCAGGGTGCGGTACAGCACGCCGCCGAGGATACCGCCGACAATCGGCATCACCCAGAACAGCCACAGCTGATCCAGCGCCCAGCCGCCCTGGAAGAGCGCTACTGCGGTACTGCGTGCCGGGTTAACTGAGGTGTTGGTCACCGGAATGCTGATCAGATGGATCAGGGTCAGCGCCAGGCCAATCGCAAGGGGGGCAAAACCGGCCGGGGCGCGTTTATCGGTGGCGCCGTGGATCACCAGCAGGAAGCCAGCGGTCAGCACAATTTCAATGACGATGGCAGACAGCATCGAGTAACCGCCCGGCGAGTGCTCGCCAAATCCGTTCGCAGCAAAACCGCTGGCCGCGGCATCAAAGCCTGCTTTACCGCTGGCAATCAGATACAGAATCGCGGCCGCAATAATGCCGCCAATCAGCTGGGCAATAATATAGCCAATAATCTCTTTTGCCGGAAAACGGCCGCCCGCCCATAAACCTAATGTAACCGCCGGGTTAAAATGCCCGCCGGAAATATGCCCCACGGCATACGCCATGGTTAATACCGTTAAGCCGAAGGCCAGAGCAACCCCGACAAAACCAATCCCTAATTCCGGGAAACCTGCCGCCAGCACGGCGCTGCCGCAGCCACCAAACACCAGCCAGAATGTACCAAAACATTCCGCTGCTAATTTTCTGAACATAACCACCTCAAAGAAAAAAGGCGCAAGTTTGCGCCATTGTTATTTATCGCCAATAGGGCGATGAGTTTTGAAACGCCATTATTTTAAAAATGAATACCCCCCCCTCACCAGCGAAATAAATAAGGTAAATTTGATGTAGGGCAAGGTGATGCCTTTAAGTAAAAATCGTATGGCGGAATTTCCGGCAGCAAAACGATTTCGCGGATATTTTTATTTCGGATGAAAGCTGGCGGCTGAATATTTTAATTTTTTTAAAATTGCTTATGACTATTCCACTGATAATCGGGTGTCCGTTCGGCCGCGCTGGGGTTATACTCCTGATAACTTAAAGGAAAAAGTTCATCTCTCCCGGAGGGTACATGTTGCTGGAACGTGTGGAAATCGTGGGGTTTCGCGGCATTAACCGTCTGTCGCTGATGCTGGAGCACAACAACGTGCTGATTGGGGAAAACGCCTGGGGTAAATCCAGCCTGCTGGATGCCCTGACGCTGCTGCTCTCCCCTGAATCCGAACTGTATCATTTTGTCCGGGAAGACTTCTGGTTTCCTCCCGGGGATCTGCTGGGACGTGAACACCATCTGCATATTATTCTCACCTTCCGTGAATCCGAGCCGGGCCGCCATCGCGTTCGTCGCTACCGCCCGCTTGCCGACTGCTGGGTGCCCTGCGATGACGGCTATCAGCGCATCTTTTATCGTCTTGAAGGGGAGCTGGCCAATGACGACAGCGTGCTGACCCTGCGCGGCTTTCTTGATACCGATGGCAATCCTCTTAAGCTGGCGGATATCGACGAGCTGGCGCGGCATCTGGTGCGCCTGATGCCGGTGCTACGCCTGCGCGACGCCCGCTTTATGCGCCGGATCCGCAACGGCACGGTGCCCAACATGCCCGACGTGGAAGTCACCGCCCGCGAGCTGGATTACCTGGCCCGCGAGCTGGTAGCCCGGCCGCAAAACTTAACCGACGGCCAGATCCGCCAGGGGCTGTCTGCGATGGTGCAGCTGCTGGAGCACTACTTTACCGAGCAGGGCACCTCGCCGGTCCGCAACCGGCTGATGCGGCGGCGATCCCATGATGAACAGCGCAGCTGGCGCTATCTCGACATCATCAACCGGATGATCGACAAGCCCGGCGGCCGTTCGCACCGGGTGATCCTGCTGGGGTTGTTCTCAACGCTGCTGCAGGCCAAGGGCACGGTCCGGCTCGACAGGGATGCCCGCCCGCTGCTGCTGGTGGAAGATCCCGAGACGCGCCTGCACCCGATTATGCTCTCGGTAGCGTGGCATCTGCTCAACCTGCTGCCGCTGCAACGCATCACCACCACCAACTCTGGCGAGCTACTGTCGTTAACCCCGGTCGAGCACGTCTGTCGCCTGGTGCGCGAATCATCCCGAGTCACGGCTTTCCGTCTCGGGCCGGGAGGCATGAACGCCGAGGACAGCCGCCGGATCGCCTTCCATATTCGCTTTAATCGTGCCTCCTCTCTGTTCGCCCGCTGCTGGCTGCTGGTGGAAGGGGAGACCGAAACCTGGGTAATCAACGAGCTGGCCCGCCAGTGCGGCCACCACTTCGATGCAGAAGGGATTAAGGTCATTGAGTTCGCCCAGTCGGGCTTAAAACCGCTGATTAAGTTTGCCCGCCGGATGGGCATTGAGTGGCATGTGCTGGTGGATGGCGACGAGGCGGGCAAGAAATACGCCGCTACCGTGCGCGGGCTGATCAATAACGATCGGGAAGAGGAGCGCGCGCACCTGACGGCGCTACCCGCCATGGACATGGAGCACTTCATGTACCGCCAGGGATTCTCGGACGTCTTTCATCGGGTGGCGATGATCCCCGACGATGTTCCCATGAATATGCGGCGGGTGATCATGAAAGCCATTCATCGCTCGTCGAAGCCCGATCTGGCGATTGAAGTGGCGATGGAGGCCGGGCGGCGTGGAGTTGAAGCGGTGCCGACCCTGTTGCGGAAAATGTTCTCCCGCGTGCTGTGGCTGGCGCGCGGGAGAGCTGATTAACGGCCGGTTGCCTGGTTGACCTGCTCAATCAGGCTGTCCAGCAGGGCAAAGCGGCGGCGGTACTCGGCGCGCTTTTTGCTGGCGATCTCCTCCATCGGTTTGCGCGGCATGGCGAGCGGCAGACGGAAATTGCCGTCATCGCTGCGTTCGCCGCCCAGCGACGCCCAGAAACTGTCGTAATCGGCCAGCAGTTTGCCCTCTTTTTTCTTGCGATAGCGCCAGCTGCGATAGATATGGGTGCTGTTGCTCACTGCCACGATCTGCTCTACGGCGAGGGCGCTGCCCAGCGTCATGGCAGCCTCCACCAGCAGACGTTTCGGGAACAGGCCGTGACAGGCTTTGGTGGCGCTCTGGATCGCCTCGTGCGGCACAAAGGCTTTTGCCCCCTGCATCCCGCCGATAAACAGCGTCGCGGTGCCGTTAACCTGGCACAGCGTGAAAGTCATCTCTGCCAGCACCGTCTGCTGCGCGTCGCAAAACGCCAGCGTGGCTTCACCCTCTTTATCCAGAAAGGCATCGGCGCACAGGCGCAGGGTAAACTGCTGATCGTCTTTGCCCGTCAGGGTCAGTAACGTCACCCCTTCCCGGGAGAGATAGCCGTTCATCAGCGCCGCCGGGAGCTGGCGCTGCATTGTCTGATAGTGCCAGCTTAGCGCCTGCAGGGTTTGCTGACGGTTGATGGCAACGGATAACCACGGGCGGTGCAGGCGGCAGGGCAGCCCCGGCTGTACCTGCAACAGCTGCAGTAACTGCGGCTGTTTTGCCAGGCTTGTCAGCAGGCGGGCAGTGCTGAATGGCGTCATCAGCGATCGCAGCATAAACTTGCGGCGGTAGGCCGGATTGCGCCAGGCAAGCCCGGGGGTTAATCTCCCGGAGGCCAGGCTTTGAAACAGCTGCCAGCCCGATTTGGGTTGCGGTTGATGTGAATAAGATGACTCTGCGATGGATGACATAATCAATACCGGTCTTGTTGCAAGGTCTTTATTTCAGCAGGGGTTTTATCAACCTCTCCTCAACGATTTTCATCCATCCCGACAAGCAGGGGTTTCGTTGAGGAACGGTTTAGTTAGAATCAACAGTTATGTAAGCCAGAATATCTATTTGGAATATTTATGAACTTCAAGGGAAAACGCAGGAAGCTGTTTCTGCTGCTGGTGCTGATTGTACTGGTGGCTGGATTCTGGCTGTGGCAGGTGCTAAACGCGCCGGTGCCGCAATATCAGACACTGATTGTCCGTCCGGGCGAATTGCAGCAAAGCGTGCTCGCCACCGGCAAGCTGGACGCGCTGCGCAAGGTAGACGTGGGCGCGCAGGTCAGCGGGCAGCTGAAAACGCTGTCGGTGGAGATCGGCGACAAAGTACAAAAGGGGCAGCTGCTGGGGGTCATTGACCCGGAGCAGGCCGAAAACCAGATCAAAGAGGTGGAGGCGACCCTGATGGAGCTGCGCGCCCAGCGCAGCCAGGCCGAAGCGGAGCGTAAGCTGGCCCAGGTGACCCTGAACCGTCAGCGGCAGCTGGCCGCAACCCAGGCGATCTCACAGCAGGATCTGGATACCTCAGTGACCGAGCTGGCCGTTAAACAGGCCCAGATCGGCACTATCGATGCGCAGATCAAACGCAATCAGGCCTCACTGGACACGGCCAAAACCAACCTCGACTACACCCGTATCGTCGCCCCGATGGCCGGGGAAGTGACGCAAATTACCACCCTGCAGGGGCAGACGGTGATCGCCGCCCAGCAGGCACCGAACATCCTGACGCTGGCGGATATGGGCACCATGCTGGTGAAAGCCCAGGTTTCCGAGGCGGATGTGATCCACCTTAAGCCGGGACAAAAAGCCTGGTTTACCGTGCTGGGCGATCCGCAAACCCGCTATGAAGGGGTACTGAAAGACATTCTCCCGACGCCCGAGAAGGTCAACGACGCCATTTTCTATCACGCCCGTTTTGAAGTGCCCAACCCGCAGGGGGTGCTGCGTCTGGACATGACCGCGCAGGTGCATATCCAGCTGGCGGGGGTCAAAAACGTGCTGACCATACCGCTGGCGGCGCTGGGGCAACCGGCGGGGGATAACCGCTATAACGTGAAGGTGCTGCGTAACGGCGAGACGCGTGAACGTGAGGTGAGCCTCGGTTCGCGTAACGACACCGATGTAGTAGTGGTGAAAGGGCTTGAAGAGGGCGACGAGGTGGTCATCAGCGAGAGCCAGCCTGGGGCGGCTAAATGACCGCGCTGCTGGAGCTGATTGATATCCGCCGGAGCTACCCTTCCGGCGACGGGCCGGTGGAGGTGCTGAAGGGCATCACGCTACAGGTCGAGGCCGGGGAGATGGTGGCGATTGTCGGGGCCTCGGGGTCCGGTAAATCAACGCTGATGAACATCCTTGGCTGTCTGGATAAACCCACCAGCGGCACCTACCGGGTCGCCGGGACCGATGTCGCCACGCTGGACAGCGACGCGCTGGCTAAACTGCGGCGGGAACATTTCGGCTTTATCTTTCAGCGTTACCATCTGCTCTCGCACCTGAGCGCGGCGCAGAACGTCGAAGTGCCGGCGGTCTATGCCGGTGTGGAGCGCAAAAAACGCCTTGAACGGGCGCAGGCTCTGCTCACCCGGCTGGGGTTAGGGGAGCGGGTGGATTACCAGCCCTCGCAGCTCTCTGGCGGCCAGCAGCAGCGGGTGAGTATCGCCCGGGCGCTGATGAACGGCGGGCAGGTGATTCTTGCCGATGAACCGACCGGGGCGCTGGACAGCCACTCCGGGGAGGAGGTCATGGCGATCCTGCACCAGCTGCGGGATCAGGGGCATACGGTGATCATCGTCACCCACGACCCACAGGTGGCCGCGCAGGCCGGGCGGATCGTGGAGATCCACGACGGTGAGCTGGTGAGCAACCCGCCTGCCACGCTTAACGCCACCCGACGTCAGGAGGTGGCGCTACCGCCGCCGTCCGGCTGGCGGCAGTTTGCCAGCAGTTTCCGCGAAGCGCTGACCATGGCCTGGCTGGCAATGGCCGCCAACAAGATGCGGACCCTGTTAACGATGCTCGGGATCATCATCGGTATCGCCTCGGTGGTGTCGATTGTGGTGGTAGGCGATGCCGCCAAACAGCTGGTGCTGTCCGATATCCGCTCCATTGGCACCAACACCATAGATATCTATCCCGGCAAAGACTTTGGCGATGATGAGCCGCAGTATCAGCAGGCGCTGAAATATGACGATCTGGCCGCTATCCAGAAGCAGCCGTGGGTCAATTCCGCCACCCCGGCGGTGTCGCAGAATTTGCGTCTGCGCTACGGCAATATCGACGTGGCCGCCAGCGCCAACGGCGTTAGCGGCGATTACTTTAACGTCTACGGCATGACCTTCAGCGAGGGAGGTACCTTCAACGCAGAGCAACTGGCGGGCCGGGCGCAGGTGGTGGTGCTGGATGCCAACTCCCGGCGACAGCTGTTCCCCAACAAATCGAAGGTGGTGGGCGAGATTGTCCTGGTGGGCAATATGCCCGCGACGGTGATCGGCGTGGCGGAGGAGAAGCAGTCGATGTTTGGCAGCAGCAAGATTTTACGTGTCTGGCTGCCGTACACCACCATCTCCGGGCGCATTATGGGGCAGTCATGGCTGAACTCGATCACCGTGCGAGTGAAGGAGGGCTACGACAGCGCCCAGGCGGAGCAACAGCTTGAGCGCCTGATGACGCTGCGCCACGGGAAGAAAGATTTCTTCACCTGGAACATGGACGGCCTCTTGAAAACGGCGGAAAAGACCACACGTACTCTTCAGCTCTTCCTCACGCTGGTGGCGATCATCTCCCTGCTGGTCGGGGGAATTGGGGTAATGAATATCATGCTGGTGTCGGTGACCGAGCGTACGCGCGAAATCGGCATCCGCATGGCGGTCGGTGCCCGGGCCAGCGATGTACTGCAACAATTTTTGATTGAAGCGGTGCTGGTTTGTCTGGTGGGCGGTGCGCTGGGGATTTCGCTCTCCCTGTTAATTGCCTTTACGCTGCAGCTGTTTTTACCCGGCTGGGAAATTGGTTTTTCACCGATGGCGCTGTTAACGGCCTTCCTCTGTTCTACCTTTACCGGGGTTCTGTTTGGCTGGCTGCCCGCAAGAAATGCCGCACGGTTGGATCCGGTGGATGCCTTAGCCCGGGAGTGAGTCTGTTGCCGGGCGGCCGCTACGCCTAACCCGGCCTACAAAAATTTGTAGGCCCGCGCAAGCGCAGCGCCGCCGGGCATGAAGCCGTACGGCAGCCCGCAAATAAAAATGCCAGCGTATCGGGCTGGCATTTTGAGTGAGGGGTGTACACAATGAAACAGAGGGCTATGCCACCACTTCTGCTTCGATGGGCACAATAACGCTGGCATGATTGCCTTTTGGCCCGAGGTGTACATCGAACCGAACGGCTTGTCCGGCTTTCAGCGTTCTGTAACCATCCATCTGAATGGTGGAGTAATGCGCGAAGATGTCTTCGCCGCCGCCTTCAGGGCAGATGAAACCAAACCCTTTGGCGTTGTTGAACCACTTAACTGTACCCGTTTCCATGCTTCGACATCCTTCGTAAATCTTATTGAGTTAGATGTAATGAACCGGTGATGGAGTGGGGGCTGTTCAAAACCTCGCCAACTCACGCCTGTACAATTTAGATAAACCAGATAGATCGTCAAGCATTTGCCGGTGAAGGGAGGGGGAAAATGAGTCAAAATTTGAAGCAGTTAACGCTATTGACAGGTATTGTGACAGACATCGCGGATGGCAATAATAGATGTGAGTTATCTGACATCTGAGGTAGATTCAGGTTATGTATAGCCTCCTGTCAGCATCAGAACCGCGACCGGAGACCGTAAACGAAGATGACGACTGACAATGGGTAAGACGAACGACTGGCTCGATTTCGACAAGCTGGCGGAAGATAAAGTGCGCGACGCGCTAAAACCGCCATCTATGTATAAAGTTATGTTAATGAACGATGACTACACGCCGATGGAATTTGTTATTGACGTGCTACAAAAGTTCTTTTCTTATGATGTAGAACGTGCAACGCAACTGATGCTTACCGTTCACTATCATGGCAAAGCCATCTGCGGTGTTTTTACTGCAGAAGTCGCAGAGACGAAGGTGGCGATGGTGAACCAGTATGCGAGGGAGAACGAGCATCCGTTGCTGTGTACGCTGGAAAAAGCCTGAATAAGGCAATGAAAATTGGGGGAGGTGCCTATGCTCAATCAAGAACTGGAACTCAGTTTAAACATGGCTTTCGCCAGAGCGCGTGAGCACCGACATGAGTTTATGACGGTCGAGCACCTGCTGCTTGCACTGCTCAGTAACCCATCCGCCCGCGAAGCGCTTGAAGCCTGCTCCGTGGATCTGGTGGCGCTGCGTCAGGAACTTGAAGCCTTCATCGAACAGACCACACCTGTACTGCCCGTCAGTGAAGAGGAGCGCGACACGCAGCCGACGCTCAGCTTCCAGCGTGTTCTCCAGCGTGCGGTATTTCACGTCCAGTCCTCAGGACGTAGCGAAGTCACCGGTGCTAACGTGCTGGTTGCCATCTTTAGCGAGCAGGAGTCGCAAGCGGCCTACCTGCTGCGCAAACACGAAGTCAGCCGCCTCGATGTGGTGAACTTCATCTCTCATGGAACGCGAAAAGACGAGCCGAATCAGGCATCCGATTCCGGTCATCAGGTCAACAGCGAAGAGCAAGCAGGCGGGGAGGAACGTATGGAAAACTTCACCACCAATCTTAACCAGCTTGCCCGCGTCGGCGGTATTGACCCGCTGATTGGCCGCGAAAAAGAGCTGGAACGGGCGATCCAGGTACTGTGCCGCCGCCGCAAGAACAACCCGCTGCTGGTGGGGGAATCCGGCGTCGGTAAAACGGCCATTGCTGAAGGGTTGGCCTGGCGCATTGTGCAGGGCGACGTTCCGGAAGTGATCGCCGATTGCACCATCTACTCGCTGGATATCGGTTCGCTGCTGGCCGGAACCAAATACCGCGGTGATTTTGAAAAACGGTTCAAAGCGCTGCTGAAACAGCTGGAGCAGGATACCAACAGCATCCTGTTTATCGATGAGATCCACACTATCATCGGTGCCGGTGCTGCCTCTGGTGGCCAGGTGGATGCGGCCAACCTGATTAAACCGCTGCTCTCCAGCGGCAAGATCCGGGTAATTGGCTCGACCACCTACCAGGAGTTCAGCAATATTTTCGAAAAAGACCGCGCCCTGGCGCGTCGCTTCCAGAAAATCGACATTACTGAACCGTCCGTTGAAGAAACGGTGCAGATCATCAACGGCCTGAAACCGAAGTACGAAGCGCACCACGATGTGCGTTATACCGCGAAAGCGGTGCGTGCCGCGGTGGAGCTGGCGGTGAAATACATCAACGATCGCCATCTGCCGGATAAAGCGATCGACGTGATCGACGAAGCGGGCGCGCGCGCGCGTCTGATGCCGGTCAGTAAGCGCAAGAAAACGGTCAACGTGGCGGATATCGAATCCGTGGTGGCCCGCATCGCGCGTATCCCTGAGAAGAGCGTTTCTCAGAGCGACCGCGATACCCTGAAAAACCTGGGCGATCGCCTGAAAATGCTGGTCTTTGGCCAGGATAAAGCGATTGAGGCCTTAACCGAAGCCATCAAGATGGCCCGTGCCGGACTGGGGCATGAGCATAAACCGGTCGGTTCTTTCCTGTTCGCCGGCCCGACCGGGGTGGGGAAAACCGAGGTGACGGTGCAGCTCTCCAAAGCGTTGGGCATTGAGCTGCTGCGCTTTGATATGTCCGAGTATATGGAGCGCCACACTGTCAGTCGTCTGATCGGTGCGCCTCCGGGCTATGTGGGCTTTGATCAGGGCGGCCTGCTCACCGACGCGGTGATCAAGCATCCGCACGCGGTTCTGCTGCTTGATGAGATCGAGAAGGCGCACCCGGACGTCTTTAACCTGCTGCTGCAGGTGATGGATAACGGGACGCTGACCGACAACAACGGGCGCAAGGCAGACTTCCGCAACGTGGTGATGGTGATGACCACCAACGCCGGGGTGCGTGAGACCGAGCGTAAATCCATCGGCCTGATCCATCAGGATAACAGCACCGATGCGATGGAAGAGATCAAGAAGGTCTTTACGCCGGAATTCCGTAACCGTCTGGATAACATTATCTGGTTCGATCACCTGTCTACTGAGGTGATCCATCAGGTGGTGGATAAGTTCATTGTCGAGTTGCAGGTTCAGCTGGATCAGAAAGGGGTCTCCCTGGAAGTGAGTCAGGAAGCCCGCGACTGGCTGGCGGAGAAAGGCTACGATCGTGCGATGGGTGCGCGTCCGATGGCGCGCGTTATCCAGGACAACCTGAAGAAACCGTTGGCTAACGAGCTGCTGTTTGGTTCGCTGGTGGATGGGGGCCAGGTGACAGTAGCGCTGGATCAGGCGAAGAATGAGCTGACGTATGACTTCCAGAGTGCGGCGAAGCATAAGCCGGAAGCGGCTCACTAAGACTGTTGCGTGATGATAAAAGCCGGGCGAAAGCCCGGTTTTTTTATGGCTGCTTTTTGCTTCTTATTGTGGGGGGAGTGAGGGCGGCGGGCTGCACAGTATGTCCCTACGGTGGTGGTTCCGTTCACTTTACGATCTGTATTTCTCTGTAAGCCACGTCACCCGTGAACGTGTTAAGGGGGCTTGCCGCCGCCCCCTTAACAATCCCGGCTCCCGGCAAAGAAAATCGCCGCTTCGCGGTGCCCTCAGCTTATTCCGCCAGGCTTTCGGGTCGGGCACCAGCCTGCATCCCTGCAGGCTATGCCCTCTCGGCGCGTCCCTGCGCCTCGCCCCGGCCTTACGGAAACGCTTCGGCGATTTTCAGCCGGACCAGGCCATCGCTGTAAGTCTTGAAGCTAATCTTTTATACCGTCATCGCTGTGAGTGTTGAAGCAAACCTCTGCCACTGTCCTGGCTGCACGTTTGATCGGTCCGGAGAGGGTTAAGATGCCTTCTCGGCGCGTCCCTGCGCCTTACCCCGGCCTTACGGAAACGCTTCGGCGATTTTCAGCCGGACCAGGTCATCGCTGTGAGTATTGAAGCAAATCTTTTATACCGTCATCGCTGTGTGTGTTGAAGCAAACCTCTGCCACTGTCATGGCTGCACGCTCGATCGATTTCCTCTTCCTTGAAGGGGAGAATTAAGATGCCCTCTCGGTGCATCCCTGCGCCTCGCCCCGGCCTTCCGGAAACGCTTCGGCGATTTTCAGCCGGCCCAGGTCATCGCTGGGAGTGTTGAAGCAAACCTCTGCCACTGTCATGGGTGCATGCTCGATCGGTTCCCTCTCCCTTGAGGGAGAGAGTTAAGATGCCCTGTCGGCAAATCCCTGCGCCTTACCCCGGCCTTACGGTAACGCTTAGGCGATTTTCAGCCGGACCAGGCCATCGCTGTAAGTATTGAAGCAAACTTTTATACCGTCATCGCTGTGTGTGTCGAAGCAAATCTCTGCCACTGTCATGGGTGCACGCTCGATCGGTTCCCTCTCCCTTGAGGGAGAGGGGTAGGGTGAGGGGGAACCGCGCGCACTATCATCAAAATTTTGCGAGGCGTTATCCAGAATTCAAGCAGGGATATTGCTGGATAAAACCCCAGTAATAGAATGGCGATGCACCTGCAAAATCAGGTGCCAGGATTGGCGTCCTGAAAGTGTGTGAGCAGCATGTTTAGCTGCAGGCTTCGTTCGCCCTAAGGAAAAGGGTATATTCTGCATCTGGCGGGCGAATCGGGAGCTTCTTTTGAAGCGCCAGTAGTCACACACACTGGTACGCCAATTCCTTTTCGTCCGCCGCCAGCGAATCTGGCGTTTCCTGCGGTGGTAAATTCAATGTGTGTGAAGGTATTACCCATGTATACAGAAAACCATATCTCCCAGCTCTACAGCGAACTCGAACTTAGCACTCTCGATCTCTCCACGCTTGCCGCGCGCTGTAACCTGCTTACCGAAATTCTGGTCGATTGCAATTCGCTGCCGCAAACACAGCCCATCTGCCGCTGCCTTGCTGCATATCTGGACGCATTCAGAAGTGAGCTGGAAAAATCAATGACCGATTTCCGCGTGCTGGAAGAGGATGAGATCCCACCGATGCACAAACAGGAGTGGTTACTCGACAGCACCGAAGCCCAGTGCAATTACTGCCGGGCGTTAAACCATGTGCTGCTGGTGTCGCATTTCGACCGCGATATGCTGCCGCACCTTACCGGCCTGCTGTACGAGATCAGCCATGCGATGCTGGCCGATCTGACCGTGGTGCACGTCCACTGAGTCGGTGCCCCAACGTTGAAGTTAGGCAACGTGTTTGATATCAAGGCGCGGCGGGAGAGCCGTCTGTTCGCGACCTAAATGAGCTGGGATAAAGAGGATCGGAATGCCATCAATGATGACTCCGGCAGCGCAGGCTTTACTGCGGGCGGGACAGGGAATGTTGGCGGACAGACTGAAATCGGGTGTTGACCTCTGCTGAATAAAAAAAGGCCGGGATAACCCGGCCTTTAGTATTCTCTCTACGCCATTTGCGGCGAAAAACTCTTAGCGACTACGGAAGACAATGCGGCCTTTGCTCAGGTCGTACGGGGTCAGCTCAACAGTCACTTTGTCGCCCGTCAGAATACGGATATAGTTCTTACGCATCTTACCGGAGATATGCGCGGTAACAACGTGACCGTTTTCCAGTTCTACGCGAAACATGGTGTTAGGCAACGTTTCAAGAACGGTACCCTGCATTTCAATATTGTCTTCTTTGGCCATCTAATCCTCTGGGGTATCACTACCAAGTTTTGAACCGGCAAGATAATGCCGAAATTCATCAATTAAGTAAAGATTTGCGCGTTTAAAACGCAGCAAAGCAGTTTCAGCGTATTACCCGGACGTCACGGTTCGACCGTACGAAAAGCGCATACGTAAAGGGGAGGTGGCAGGATAAACGATAGGGCGTTATCGGATGCGAACTATTCCCAAACGGCGGCGGGGCAACAGGCAGAACCTACTCTGCGGCAGAATTATAGCACCTTGAGGAAAAATATGCGGAAAACATTTATCCCTGGGGCGTAAATAACGTCGCAGGCACCCAGAAGTTCTGTGGTAATTTTTGCATTCGCAGAGCGGCCAGCTGCGTCAGATATTCATGGCGGGAGATCTCAATCGCCCCCAGCGAGGCGGTATGCTCGTTCAGCACCTGGCAATCAATCAGCTTGCCGCCGCTGCGGGTAAAGCGATCGCAGAAAACCAGGAGCGCAGTTTTAGACGCATTCACGGCGCGGCTGAACATCGATTCACCGCAAAATAACGTGCCCTGAGCCACACCATACATGCCGCCCACCAGATCATCACCCTGCCATACCTCAATGGAGTGGGCGTAACCCAGCTCGTGCAGACGATGATATGCATGGATCACCTCCGGGGTGACCCAGGTGCCTTCTGCGCGGTCGCTGGCACAGCCTTCGATAACCTGGCCAAATGCATGATTGAGGGTGACGCGATAGGGGGAGTGGGCGTGAAACCGTTTCATGCTGCGACTGAGATGAAACCGTTCAGGCCACAAAATGGCGCGCGGGTCAGGCGACCACCATAAGATCGGATCGCCGGGCGAAAACCACGGGAAAATACCGCGCTGGTAAGCCATTAATAAACGCGACGGGCTGAGATCGCCGCCCAGGGCCAGCAAACCATTAGGTTCGCGCAGCGCCCCTTCCGGGGAAGGGAACGCAAGAGAATGACGAGAAAGCTGGACCAGGCGCATGACAACACAACTCCAGTACGCGAAGTGGGGATCGGTTCAAATATAGACTACAGACGTTGTTTAAACTGGTAGTAACGACCCTGTTTTGCCAACAGTTCTGCGTGACTACCTTGCTCAATAATCTGTCCGTTGTCCATCACAATAATTTGATCAAAATCCGCCAGTCCGCGCAGGCGGTGCGTCACCATCAGCACCGTTTTGCCCTGCATCTCTTTTTCCAGTAAATCAAGGATTTGCCGTTCTGTTGTTGCATCCAGCCCTTCGGTCGGTTCATCCAGCAACATCAGCGGGGCATTGTGCAGTAGCGCGCGGGCAATCGCCAGGCGACGCAGCTCACCACCGGACAGCTGACGACCTCCTTCACCGAGCCAGCTGTTCAGACCTTCATCGTCCAGCAGCTTGTGCAAACCGACCTTTTCGAGCATCGCACGTAATTCGTCATCAGCGGTTCCCGGCGCGGCTAACAGCAAGTTATCCCGCAGGGTGGCGCTGAAAAGATGGACCCGCTGCGGCACTACGCTCACTGTTTTACGCAGCGCTGGCTCGCTCATCTCTTTGAGAGGCATATCGTTAAACAGGATCTGGCCCTGAGCCGGATCCCAGGCCCGGGTCAGCAGTTGCAGCAGGGTCGATTTCCCGCACCCTGTGCGGCCCAGCACCGCAACGTGTGCACCTGCGGGGATCGTCAGATTGATGTTGTCCAGCGCCGGTTGCGCCTGCCCGTGGTAAGCAAAGCTGACATCTGCCAGACGGAGAGCCAGTTGCTCAGGCACGTCTGTTGCGGCGGTACTGAATTGCACTTCCGGCTGCTGGCCCGTGATCTGGGTAATACGCAGCGCGGAGGCCACTACCTGGCCGAGATGCTGAAAAGCCCCGGTCACCGGTGCCAGCGCTTCGAAAGCCGCCAGCGCACAGAAGACAAACAGCGCAATGAGCGGCCCCGGCTGGGTATTATCCCCCACACCGCCGGAGGCCAGCCACAGCATCGCCATCACGGCAATACCGCCAATCAACAGCATCAATGCCTGGGACAGGGCCGTCAGCTCCGATTGTTTGCGCTGGGCTTCATGCCAGTTCAGCTCGGTGTTCTCCATCCGCGCGCGATAGCGACGGCTGGCGCCAAAAATTGTCAGCTCTGCCTGGCCCTGCAGCCAGCCGGTAAGCTGCTGGCGATATTCGCCGCGCAGTCGTGTCAGGTTTTCACCGGTCGGTTTACCGGCGCGGTAAAACAGCGGGGGCAGCAGACACAGCGTCAGGAGCATGATCCCGCCAAGCACCAGCGCGATGCTGGCATCCAGCAGGCTCAGCCCGAGGGTAACGACCACAATCACCACCAGCGCACCTACCATCGGGGAGATAACCCGCAGATAGAGGTGATCGAGGGTATCGACATCCGCGACAACGCGGTTTAGCAGTTCGCCCTGGCGATAGCGCGCCAGCCCGGCAGGGGAGAGAGGCAGCAGTTTGCTGAAGGTGGTGACGCGCAGGTGCTGCAGCACGCGGAACGTTGCGTCATGGCTGACCAGACGCTCGAAGTAGCGCCCGGCGGTGCGGGTGATGGCCGTGCCGCGCACACCCGCAGCAGGCAGCATATAGTTGAAGCTGTACAGCCCGGCAAACCCGGCCACCGCAGAGGCAGAGAGGAACCAGCCGGAGAGCGTTAACAGGCCGATACTGGCCAACAGGGTGACGATGGCCAGCACGACGCCGAGGATCAGCATCCATTTGTGGCGCATATAGAGCGCCAGATAAGGCAGTAAAGCGCGCATTAAATGTCCTCCTGACGGTTCGCCAGCAGGGCCGCAAACGGCCCCTGTGCCGCCGCGAGCTTGGCGTAATTGCCCTGCTCAACAAGCTGTCCATTGTCCATGACCCAGATCTCATCCCAGTGGGCAATGCCCTCCAGTTGGTGGGTCACCATCAGCGTGGTTTGCTGCTGTGAAGCGGCATCCAGTGCCAGCATCACGCGCTGTTCGCTGTGCGCATCCAGGCTGGCGGCGGGTTCATCCAGCAGTAACAGCTGGCAAGGGTTAAGCAGGGCGCGGGCCACGGCGATACGCTGCGCCTGGCCGACGGAAAGCCCCGCCGACTGATCGCCGACAAGGGTATTCACCCCGTCAGGCAGCAGGGGCAGGAATTCACTGACCCAGGCGCGATCGAGCACCGACTGCAGCTCTTCATCGCTGGCATCCGGGCGCGCCAGCAGCACGTTTTCACGTAGCGTGGCCGCCGGAAGCTGCGGGTTCTGACCCACCCAGCTCAAATGGGTGCGCCATTCATCAGGATCGAGCGCAGACAGCTCGGCCTGGTTGATGCGCAGCGATCCGCTGTAAGCCATAAAACCAGATAACGCATTCAGCAGCGAGCTTTTGCCGGAGCCGCTGGTGCCGACCAGCACCACGCGCTGACCTGCTGCGAGAGTGAAGTTTAATGGCCCCGCCAGTACCTTACCCTCCGGCGACAGCACGCAAAAATTCTCCGCTTCAATGCTGACCGGTTTGCTGGTGTTGAGGGTCACGTCCCCACGCTGCGGATGGGCTAACGGCGTTTCAAGGAAGGTTTTCAGGCTGTCAGCTGCGCCCACGGCCTGGGCCTTCGCATGATAGAAGGTGCCTAGATCGCGCAGCGGCTGAAAGAATTCCGGGGCCAAAATCAGGGTCAGGAAGCCTGCCGAGAGGGTCACGGCAGTGCCGTAATGACCAAAATCGAGGGCGCCCAGGTAGGAGAAACCAAAATAGACGGCGACCAGCGCAATCGACAGGGAGGTAAAGAACTCCAGTACCCCGGAGGATAAGAACGCCAGGCGTAACACCTCCATGGTGCGCTGACGGAAGTCCTGTGAGGCGTGGCGGATGTTGTCAGTTTCGGCTTCACCGCGACCAAAAATGAGCAGCGTCTCCATGCCGCGCAGGCGGTCAAGGAAGTGGCCGCTAAGACGCCCCAGCGCCAGGAAGTTGCGGCGGTTGGCATCGGCGGCACCCATGCCGACCATCGCCATAAACAGTGGGATCAGCGGGGCGGTGCCCAACAGGATCAGCCCTGCAACCCAGTTATAAGGGAAAATCGCGAATACGATCAGCAGAGGCACAAAGACGGCCAGCGCCATCTGCGGCAGATAGCGGGCATAGTAATCATGCATATCGTCGATTTGCTCAAGGATAAGCGTCGCCCAACTGCCGGCGGGTTTGCCCTGAATCCAGGCGGGGCCAGCTTCCTGCAGCCTGTCGAGCACCTGGCGGCGGATTTCGTAGCGAATATTCTGCCCGGCGTGAAAACCCACGCGCTCGCGTAACCAGACCACCCAGGCACGCAAAATAAAGACCAGAATCAGCACAATGAAAGGCAGTAACAGGGCCTCACGCGGAATGTTTTCCATGATCATATGATTAAGAATGCGGGCCAGCAGCCATGCCTGGCCTACAATCAACACACCGCTGATAAACCCTAGAAGACGGGAAATATTCAGCCAGCGGCGGGAAAGAACGCTTTGCTGTTTAAGCCAGCGTGTTAACTCTTGTTGACGGGTTTTTTCCATTGCGTGCTTTGCAGGTGATGTTATTAGGTATTGGGCACGGCAATGTTACATCGCAGAGACAATAAAGGCGACTTATCGCCGCCTTTTTTACGTTTGTTGCTGATTTGTAAAAATTATTTGCTCTGATCGGCCAGTCCGTCGAGATAACGTTCTGCATCCAGCGCCGCCATACAACCGGTGCCCGCAGAGGTGATCGCCTGACGGTAAATGTGGTCCATTACGTCGCCCGCAGCGAACACGCCCGGGATGCTGGTCTGGGTGGCATTGCCGTGGATCCCGGACTGCACTTTGATGTAGCCGTTCTCCAGCTCCAGCTGACCGTCGAAGATCGCGGTGTTCGGGCTGTGGCCGATGGCAACAAACAGACCTGCCACTTCCAGCGTTTCGACATTGTCGGTGTTCCGGGTATCGCGGATACGCAGACCCGCCACGCCCATCTGATCGCCGGTCACTTCTTCCAGCGTGCGGTGAGTGTGCAGCACGATGTTGCCGCTGGCCACTTTGTCCATCAGACGCTTGATCAGGATTTTTTCCGCGCGGAAGGTATCACGGCGGTGAATGAGATGGACTTCAGAGGCGATGTTCGCCAGGTACAGTGCCTCTTCCACAGCGGTATTGCCGCCGCCGATGACCGCGACCTTCTGGTTGCGATAGAAGAAACCGTCGCAGGTGGCGCAGGCAGATACGCCGCGGCCCTTGAAGGCTTCTTCAGACGGCAGGCCCAGGTAGCGGGCAGAGGCACCGGTCGCAATGATCAGCGCGTCGCAGGTGTATTCCGCATTGTCACCGGTCAGGCGGAACGGACGGTTTTGCAGATCGACCTTGTTGATGTGGTCAAAGATGATTTCGGTATCAAATTTGGCGGCATGCTCGTGCATGCGCTCCATCAGCAGCGGCCCGGTCAGGCCTTCAGGATCGCCTGGCCAGTTTTCTACTTCGGTGGTGGTGGTCAGCTGACCGCCTTTTTCCATGCCCGTAATCAGTACCGGTTGCAGGTTAGCGCGTGCAGCGTAGACCGCTGCGGTGTATCCCGCAGGTCCAGAACCAAGGATTAGCAGCTTACTGTGTTTGGCCGTGCCCATGAGATCCCCATTGTTGTTGGCAGACATTTTCCCGGATTGTAGGGAATTTGTGGTCGTAAAAAAAGGGCGCAGCGATTTTGTTAACGATATGTGTAATAGAAAGCGCCAATCAACGGCAGGGCAGGGAAGGTGATTTTATAACAATAATCATGGCTAATCGCTCGAAACGACGGCGATAAAATGAGGATTAATCCCCGGACGTAATGAATATCCGGCATGTTGTACTAAAAATCGATGTTTTGCTTTGACAATCCCCTGCGCTTTTGCGAAAACATTCAAGGAAGAAAAAAAACGGTCTTTGTGTAACGCATAGTCATGCACAAAATCACCATTTTTACCGGGTCAGCGAAATCTACGCATGGTGTGGACAGATGCCATTCGTGATGTTGATGGCCGCCTCTGGGCAACGGTCTTCATACCACATAACCCCAATCGAATCGCTCAAACTAAATAACAGGCGATGCGATTAACCGCGGGGAAAGACTCTGAACAGTGAAGTGCACAGGGTCCTGGCAGGAGTTAGGGAAGGAATACAGAGAGACAATAATAATGGTAGATAGCAAGAAGCGCCCTGGCAAAGATCTCGACCGCATCGATCGTAACATTCTTAATGAATTGCAAAAGGATGGGCGTATTTCCAACGTCGAGCTTTCAAAACGTGTGGGACTTTCCCCGACGCCATGCCTTGAGCGTGTGCGCCGACTGGAAAGACAGGGTTTTATTCAGGGCTATACAGCGCTGCTGAACCCGCATTATCTGGATGCCTCACTTCTGGTATTTGTTGAGATTACTCTGAATCGTGGTGCGCCGGATGTGTTTGAGCAGTTCAATGCCGCTGTGCAAAAACTTGAAGAAATTCAAGAGTGTCATCTGGTTTCCGGTGATTTCGACTACCTGTTGAAAACCCGCGTACCTGATATGTCTGCATACCGTAAGCTGCTGGGTGAAACCCTGCTGCGACTGCCTGGCGTGAACGACACCCGTACCTATGTGGTAATGGAAGAAGTCAAGCAGAGCAATCGTCTGGTTATTAAGACGCGCTAACACGGAACAGGTGCATTATCAGCGTACTTTGATTACACTCCTGGTAATCCATACAGCAACAGTGTCGGGCCTCCCGGCACTGTTGTCCGTTTAGCACTCAGGCAGGAATTGCCTGATACCTGGAGAGCCTGTTTTGAGCCAGGAATATACCGAAGACAAAGAAGTCAATTTAACCAAGCTCAGCAGTGGACGTCGACTCCTTGAGGCGTTACTGATCCTTGTTGCTCTTTTTGCCGTCTGGTTGATGGCAGCCTTACTCAGTTTCAATCCCTCCGATCCCAGCTGGTCACAGACCGCATGGCACGAGCCTATCCATAATTTAGGCGGTGTACCGGGCGCCTGGCTGGCAGATACGCTGTTCTTTATCTTTGGCGTGATGGCCTACACCCTCCCTGTCATCATTATTGGTGGCTGCTGGTTTGCCTGGCGTCATCGCCAGAACGATGATTACATCGATTACTTTGCCGTCTCGCTGCGTCTGATTGGCGCGCTGGCGCTGATTCTCACCTCCTGCGGTCTGGCGGCGATTAATGCCGATGACATCTGGTATTTTGCCTCGGGTGGCGTGATCGGCAGCCTGCTGAGTACCGCCCTGCAGCCGATGCTGCACAGCAGCGGCGGAACTATTGCGCTGCTCTGCGTCTGGGGCGCGGGACTGACGCTTTTTACCGGCTGGTCCTGGGTCAGCATTGCGGAAAAAATCGGCAGCGTCATCCTCAACGTGCTGACTTTTGCCAGCAACCGCACCCGTCGGGATGACACCTGGGTCGACGACGAATATGAAGATGACGACTACGAAGACGAGGAACCGACCACAGAGCGTCGTGAATCCCGTCGCGCCCGCATTATGCGCGGGGCGCTGGCTCGCCGTAAGCGCATGGCAGAGAAATTCGCTAATCCGTTAGGACGCAAGACCGATGCGGCCTTGTTCTCCGGCAAACGGATGGACGACGAGGAAGTGGCTTACAGCGCTCGTGGCGTGGCCGCCGACCCGGATGATGTGCTGTTCTCCGGCAACCGTGCGCTGGCCTCCGACTATGACGAGTACGATCCGCTGCTCAATGGCCACTCGGTGGCTGAGCCGCTTGCCGCCGCTGCCGCGGCGACCACCGCAACACAGGCCTTTGCTGCCCCGGTTGATCCGGTGACCCCACCAACCCCTTCGATGCCGGATGCCCATCTTCAGCCGCCAGCGGTTGAATGGCATGCGGAACCCGCCGCGCCAGCCGCGCCAGTCAATGCAGAACCACAACCTTATGCCGCCGCGCCGCAGGAGCAGTGGCAGCCGCCTTATCAGCCTGAACCGGTATACGCGCAGCCGCAGTATGAACAGCCACAGCACCAGCAGCCTCAGTACGCGCAGCCGCAGTATGAGCAGCCACAGCACCAGCAGCCGCAGTACGCACAGCCGCAGTATGAGCAACCGCAGTATGAGCAGCCGCAGCACCAGCAGCCGCAGTATGAGCAACCTCAGTACGCGCAGTCTCAGTACGAGCAGCCACAGCACCAGCAGCCACAGCAGCCGCAGTACGAGCAGTCGCAGTACGGACAGCCGCAGCCGCAGCAGTATGAACCGCAGCAAGCTGAGTATCAGCCTGAGCCGGTTGTTGCCCCGCCTGTCGTTGAAGCGCCGCCGGTTGAAGAGGTGAAACCGTCCCGACCACCGCTTTACTACTTTGAAGAAGTGGAAGAAAAACGTGCCCGTGAGCGCGAACAGCTTGCGGCCTGGTATCAGCCGGTGCCAGAGGAAGTACAAGAGCCAGCCCCGGTAAAAGCTGCTGAGATCCCATCGGTACCGGTTCCGGCCGTGGAGCCTGCGTCCGTTGTCGCCCCTGTTGCGGCGAGTGTGCATCAGGCCACAGTCGCAGGTGCCGCTGCGGCCAGCGCTGCTGCACCTTTATTCAGCCTGGCCACCAGCGGCGCGCCGCGTCCGCAGGTGAAAGAGGGTATTGGCCCGCAACTGCCGCGTCCTAACCGCGTGCGCGTTCCCACCCGCCGTGAACTGGCCTCGTATGGCATTAAGTTGCCTTCTCAGCGGATGGCAGAAGAGAAAGCCCGTGAAGCCGGACGGCAGCAGTACGATGATGAGCAGTACGAAGACGATGCTGACGAAATGCAGCAGGACGAGCTGGCGCGCCAGTTCGCCCAGCAGCAACAGCAACGTTATGGCGATGAGTATCAGCCTGAGCCACAGCAGTCTCAAAGTCAGGTTGACGAAGATGATGCCGCCGAAGCGGAGCTGGCTCGCCAGTTTGCCGCCACGCAGCAGCAGCGTTACGCCGGTGAACAACCGACAGGGGCGAATCCATTCTCGTTGGCGGATTTTGAATTCTCGCCGATGAAAGATCTGGTGGATGATACGCCGAGTGAACCGCTATTCACGCCGGGCGTGATGCCGGAAGCCGAGCCGCCGCGCCAGGCCTATACCCCGCCTAAGCCCGCGGTGGCACCGCCGACCGTGCAGCCGCAGCACCGCGCAGCGCAGCCACAGCAGTATGCACAACCTGCTCAACCGCAGCATGCAGCGCAGCCACAGCAGTATGCACAACCAGCTCAGCCGCAGCATGCAGCGCAGCCACAGCAGTATGCACAACCTGCTCAGCCGCAGCACGCAGCGCAGCCACAGCAGTTTGCACAACCTGCTCAGCCGCAGCATGTCGCGCAACCACAGCAGTATGCACCGCCGCAACAGCCTGTGATTCAGCCACCGCCTCAGCCGCAGGAGAGCCTGATCCACCCGCTGCTGATGCGCAACGGTGACAGCCGACCATTGCAGAAGCCAACTACGCCACTGCCGTCGCTGGATTTGTTAACGCCGCCACCGACAGAAGTTGAGCCGGTAGACACCTTTGCTCTGGAGCAGATGGCCCGTCTGGTTGAGGCCCGCCTGGCCGACTTCCGCATTAAAGCGGATGTGGTGAACTACTCGCCCGGTCCGGTCATCACCCGTTTTGAGCTTAATCTGGCGCCGGGTGTAAAAGCCGCCCGGATTTCAAACCTCTCCCGTGACCTTGCGCGATCCTTGTCGACCGTGGCCGTGCGTGTGGTTGAGGTTATCCCGGGCAAGCCGTACGTTGGGCTGGAACTGCCGAACAAAAAACGTCAGACCGTTTATCTGCGTGAAGTGCTCGATAACGCCAAATTCCGCGATAACCCGTCACCGCTGAGCGTGGTGCTGGGTAAAGATATTGCTGGTGAACCGGTAGTAGCCGATCTGGCGAAAATGCCGCACCTGCTGGTGGCGGGTACGACCGGTTCCGGTAAGTCCGTCGGCGTGAACGCCATGATCCTCAGCATGCTCTACAAAGCGCAGCCGGAAGATGTGCGTTTCATCATGATCGACCCGAAAATGCTGGAACTCTCGGTTTACGAAGGTATTCCACATCTGCTCACCGAAGTCGTGACCGATATGAAGGATGCTGCCAACGCGCTGCGCTGGAGCGTCAACGAGATGGAACGCCGCTACAAACTGATGTCTGCGCTGGGCGTGCGTAACCTTGCCGGTTATAACGAGATCATCGCCGAAGCGGCGAAGATGGGGCGTCCGATCCCGGATCCGTACTGGAAGCCGGGCGACAGCATGGATGCCCAACATCCGGTGCTGGAAAAACTGCCTTACATCGTGGTGCTGGTGGACGAATTTGCCGACCTGATGATGACCGTCGGTAAGAAGGTAGAAGAGCTTATCGCCCGCCTGGCGCAAAAAGCGCGTGCGGCGGGGATCCACCTGGTGCTGGCGACCCAGCGTCCGTCGGTGGATGTAATTACCGGGCTTATCAAAGCGAACATCCCGACCCGTATAGCCTTTACAGTGTCGAGCAAAATTGACTCCCGTACCATTCTTGATCAGGGGGGCGCTGAATCACTGCTCGGGATGGGTGACATGCTCTATTCCGGCCCGAACTCCACCTCCCCGGTGCGTGTCCACGGTGCCTTTGTACGCGATCAGGAAGTGCATGCCGTAGTGCAGGACTGGAAAGCGCGCGGTCGTCCGCAGTACGTGGATGGCATCACCTCCGACAGCGAAAGCGAAGGCGGCGGTGGTGGTGGCGTTGACGGCGGCGAAGAGCTGGATCCGCTGTTCGATCAGGCCGTTAACTTCGTCACCGAGAAACGTAAAGCCTCTATTTCCGGGGTACAACGCCAGTTCCGCATTGGCTACAACCGCGCGGCGCGTATCATCGAACAGATGGAAGCGCAGGGCATCGTCAGCGAGCAAGGGCACAACGGCAACCGTGAAGTGCTGGCTCCGCCGCCGTTTGAGTAAAACCCCCTCGATTGCAAAGATGGGTAAATCAGCAATAATTAAGCATTTTCTTCTGTCGCCTGCCTGCGGGCAGGTCCAGAATAGTTGACAGAAAACCCCCATTTTCGGGATGACGCTTTGTAAGGACGACCAATGAAAAAAATTGCAATCACCTGTGCATTATTGACCAGCTTCGTGGCCAGCAGCGTCTGGGCAGATGCCGCCAGCGACCTGAAAAGCCGCCTGGACAAAGTCAGCAGCTTCCACGCCAGCTTCACCCAGAAAGTGACTGATGGCAGCGGCAATGCGGTGCAGGAAGGTCAGGGTGACCTGTGGGTGAAACGTCCCAATCTGTTCAACTGGCACATGACGCAACCGGATGAGAGCATCCTGGTTTCCGACGGCAAGACCCTGTGGTTCTTCAACCCGTTTGTTGAGCAGGCCACGGCCACCTGGCTGAAAGATGCCACCAGCAATACGCCGTTTATGCTGATCGCCCGTAACCAGACCAGCGACTGGCAGCAGTACAACATTAAACAGAACGGTGATGAGTTTGTGCTGACGCCGAAAGGCAGTAACGGCAACCTGAAGCAGTTCACCATTAACGTCAGCAATAATGGCACCATCAATCAGTTCGGCGCCGTTGAGCAGGACGATCAGCGCAGCAGCTATCAGCTGAAATCCCAGCAGAACGGGGCGGTTGATGCATCTAAATTCACCTTTACCCCGCCGAAGGGCGTGACGGTGGATGACCAACGTAATAAGTAAGAGGCGTGCGTGAGCAACCTGTCGCTCGATTTTTCAGATAATGCGTTTCAACCTCTGGCCGCCCGTATGCGGCCAGAAAATTTAGCGCAGTATATCGGCCAGCAGCATCTGCTGGCTGCGGGCAAACCCCTGCCGCGCGCCATTGAGGCCGGGCATCTGCACTCAATGATCCTCTGGGGGCCACCGGGTACCGGTAAAACAACGCTGGCAGAGGTCATTGCCCGTTACGCCGACGCCGACGTCGAGCGTATCTCGGCCGTCACCTCAGGGGTGAAAGAGATCCGCGAAGCCATTGAGCGTGCACGGCAGAGCCGTAATGCCGGTCGCCGCACGATCCTGTTTGTCGATGAAGTTCACCGCTTCAACAAGAGTCAGCAGGACGCCTTCCTGCCGCATATCGAAGACGGCACCATCACGTTTATCGGTGCGACCACGGAAAACCCTTCGTTTGAACTCAATTCCGCACTGCTGTCCCGTGCTCGCGTCTATCTGCTGAAATCGTTAACCACCGAAGATATTGAGCAGGTGCTGACGCAGGCGATGGAAGACAAGGACCGGGGCTACGGCGGGCAGGATATCGTACTGCCAGACGATACCCGTCATGCGATTGCCGAGCTGGTCAATGGCGATGCGCGTCGGGCGTTGAATACCCTGGAAATGATGGCCGATATGACCGAAGCCGACGACAGCGGCAAGCGGGTGCTGCTTCCGGCTCTGCTGACCGAAATCGCCGGGGAACGCAGCGCGCGCTTTGATAACAAAGGCGACCGTTTTTACGATCTGATCTCGGCGCTGCATAAATCGGTGCGCGGCAGTGCACCCGATGCTGCGCTCTACTGGTATGCGCGCATTATCACTGCGGGGGGCGATCCGTTGTACGTTGCCCGTCGCTGCCTGGCGATTGCTTCGGAAGATGTCGGTAACGCCGATCCACGCGCCATGCAGGTGGCACTCTCAGCCTGGGACTGCTTCACCCGCGTCGGGCCTGCTGAAGGCGAACGCGCCATTGCCCAGGCGATTGTCTATCTGGCCTGTGCCCCGAAAAGCAATGCCGTGTATACCGCGTTCAAAGCCGCGATGTCTGATGCACGTGAGCGCCCTGACTACGATGTCCCTGTCCACCTGCGTAATGCCCCGACCAAACTGATGAAAGAGATGGGCTACGGTCAGGCCTATCGTTATGCCCACGATGAGCCGAACGCATACGCTGCCGGGGAGGAGTATTTCCCGCAGGAGATGGCACAAACACGCTATTATCGCCCGACAAACAGAGGTCTTGAGGGCAAGATTGGCGAAAAGCTCACCTGGCTTGCCGGACAGGATCAAAATAGCCCTATAAAACGCTACCGTTAGAACGATCGTTGCGGTAAGGTTGACGGGAAACTTCAGTGACCGCAGGCTGCGGTCATTTCCTCCTATTTTTTAATTCGATAAGCACAGGATAAGCATGCTCGATCCCAATCTGCTGCGTAACGAGCCAGACGCAGTCGCTGAAAAACTGGCACGCCGGGGCTTTAAACTGGATGTAGATAAGCTGCGCGCTCTTGAAGAGCGTCGTAAAGTTCTGCAGGTTCAAACTGAAAACTTGCAGGCAGAGCGTAACTCTCGATCGAAATCCATCGGCCAGGCGAAAGCGCGCGGGGAAGACATTGAGCCATTACGCCTGGAAGTGAACAAACTCGGTGAAGAACTGGATCAGGCGAAAGCCGAACTGGACGTTCTTCAGGCTGAGATTCGTGATATTGCCCTGGCAATCCCGAATACCCCTGACGACAGCGTACCTGTCGGCAAAGACGAAAATGACAACGTCGAAGTGAAACGCTGGGGCACCCCACGCGAATTCGATTTCGAAGTTCGCGATCACGTTACGCTGGGCGAAATGCACGCGGGGCTGGATTTTGCCGCAGCCGTTAAGCTGACCGGTTCCCGTTTTGTGGTCATGAAGGGCCAAATTGCCCATCTGCACCGTGCGCTGGCGCAGTTCATGCTGGATCTGCACACTGAGCAACATGGCTACAGCGAAACCTACGTCCCGTATCTGGTCAACCACGATACGCTGTACGGTACCGGGCAACTGCCGAAATTTGCCGGCGATCTGTTCCACACCCGTCCGCTGGACGAAGAGGCAGACAGCAGCAACTACGCGCTGATCCCAACCGCAGAAGTGCCGCTGACCAACCTCGTGCGCGATGAGATCATCGACGAAGACGATCTGCCGATCAAACTGACTGCACACTCTCCGTGCTTCCGTTCTGAAGCAGGTTCTTATGGTCGTGATACCCGTGGTCTGATCCGTATGCACCAGTTCGACAAAGTTGAGATGGTGCAGATCGTACGTCCTGAAACCTCCATGGATGCGCTGGAAGAGATGACCGGTCACGCAGAAAAAGTGCTGGAGCTGCTGGGGCTGCCGTATCGCCGCATGGCGCTGTGCACCGGTGACATGGGCTTTGGTGCCTGCAAAACCTTCGATCTGGAAGTATGGGTTCCGGCGCAGGGCACCTATCGTGAAATCTCCTCCTGCTCCAACGTTGGCGATTTCCAGGCGCGTCGTATGCAGGCACGTTGCCGCAGTAAGTCCGACAAGAAAACCCGTCTGGTACACACCCTGAACGGCTCCGGCCTGGCAGTGGGCCGTACCCTGGTGGCGGTGCTGGAAAACTACCAGCAGGCTGACGGACGTATCGAAATTCCCGAAGTTCTGCGCCCTTACATGAAAGGCCAGCAGTTCATCGGCTAATTGCCAAAATGTAAAAAAGCGCCTGCGGGCGCTTTTTTTATGCCCCGCTTTTGACATCAGGCAATACCCACTCCCTCTAAAGGGGTAATACTCTCCCGGCAGTTGGTTAGCATAAACCGCTGCTAACGCAATCACTCCTTATATAAATAACTATATAGCGGTTGCTGTTGCACATGGAATTTTGTGAGCAATCAAAGTGAGAGTCTATGAAAATAAAAACGCCTGATGCCTTACTGGCTGCTGAGGTGAGCCGTCGCGGGCTGATGAAAACCACCGCGATTGGCGGCCTGGCCGTTGCCAGTAGCGCATTTACTTTGCCTTTTTCACGCCTGGCCTCGGCGGCTGAATCCGTAACAGCCAAAAAGCCGGATGAAAAGGTAGTCTGGAGCGCATGTACGGTGAACTGCGGCAGTCGCTGCCCGTTGCGAATGCATGTGGTCGACGGTGAGATCAAATACGTCGAGACTGACAATACCGGGGATGATAACTACGACGGGTTACACCAGGTGCGCGCCTGCCTGCGAGGCCGTTCCATGCGCCGCCGTGTTTATAACCCGGATCGCCTGAAATACCCAATGAAGCGGGTAGGTAAGCGTGGGGAGGGTAAATTCGAGCGCATCAGTTGGGACGAAGCCTTCGACACCATTGCCAGTAATATGCAGCGTCTGATAAAGGATTACGGCAACGAGTCCATCTATCTTAACTACGGCACCGGTACCCTCGGCGGAACCCTGACCCGCTCCTGGCCGCCGGGCAAAACCCTCATCGCCCGTCTGATGAACTGCTGTGGCGGCTATCTTAATCACTATGGCGACTACTCTACCGCGCAGATCGCGGCAGGGCTAAACTACACCTACGGCGGCTGGGCGGATGGCAATAGCCCGTCCGATATCGAAAATAGCCAGTTGGTGGTGCTGTTCGGCAACAACCCGGGCGAAACGCGTATGAGCGGCGGCGGCGTGACCTATTACGTTGAGCAGGCGCGCGAAAAATCGAATGCCAAAATGATCATCATCGATCCGCGCTACACCGATACCGGGGCGGGCCGCGAAGATGAATGGATCCCGATTCGTCCGGGAACCGATGCGGCGCTAATCTCCGCCCTGGCGTGGGTCATGATCAATGAAAACCTCGTCGACCAGCCTTTCCTCGATAAATATTGTGTCGGCTACGACGAAAAAACGTTACCAGAAGGCGCACCGGCCAACGGGCACTACAAGGCCTACATTCTGGGGCAGGGCAGCGACGGCATTGCCAAGACGCCTGAATGGGCATCTGCCATTACCGGCATTCCGCAGGCACGCATTGTGAAACTGGCGCGTGAAATTGCGGGCGCTAAGCCGGCGTTTATTTCGCAGGGCTGGGGGCCTCAGCGCCACGCCAACGGTGAGCTGGTGTCCCGCGCTATCTCCATGCTGGCGATTCTGACCGGCAATGTGGGCATCCACGGCGGTAACTCAGGCGCGCGCGAAGGCTCCTACTCCCTGCCTTTCGAACGCATGCCAACCCTGGAGAATCCGGTCAAGACCAGCATTTCCATGTTTATGTGGACCGACGCCATTGAGCGCGGTCCGGCAATGACCGCCACCCGCGACGGCGTGCGCGGCAAAGACAAGCTGGACGTGCCGATCAAGATGATCTGGAACTACGCCGGTAACTGTCTGATCAACCAGCATTCACAAATCAACCGCACCCACGAAATCCTGCAGGACGACAAAAAGTGCGAGCTGATAGTGGTGGTGGATTGCCATATGACCTCTTCGGCGAAGTACGCCGATATTCTGCTGCCGGATTGCACTGCTTCAGAACAGATGGACTTCGCGCTGGATGCCTCCTGCGGCAATATGTCGTACGTGATTTTTGCCGACCAGGCAATCAAGCCGCGCTTTGAATGCAAAACCATCTATGAGATGACGACGCAGATCGCGAAGCGAATGGGCGTTGAGGAAACGTTCACCGAAGGCCGCACCCAGGAAGGCTGGATGCGTCATCTTTACGAGCAGTCACGCAAGGCTATCCCTGATCTCCTGCCGTTTGACGAGTTCCGCAAGGCGGGCATGTTCAAACAGCGCGATCCGGAAGGGCATCACGTGGCCTATAAAGCGTTCCGTGAAGATCCGGTAGCTAACCCGTTGACCACGCCATCCGGCAAAATTGAAATTTACTCGGCGCAGCTGGCGGAAATTGCAGCGACGTGGGAGCTGGAAAAAGGGGACGTCATCGATCCGCTTCCGGTCTACAGCCCGGGCTTTGAGAACTACGATGATCCGCAAAGCAAAGACTATCCGCTTCAGCTGACAGGTTTCCACTATAAGGCGCGTACTCACTCGACCTACGGCAACGTGGACGTGCTGAAGGCTGCCTGCCGCCAGGAGATGTGGATCAACCCGGTTGATGCACAGAAACGTGGCATCGCCAACGGGGATCGTATCCGTATTTTCAACAGCCGCGGTGAAGTGCATATCGAAGCCAAAGTCACGCCGCGCATTCTGCCGGGCGTGGTGGCGTTAGGCGAGGGGGCCTGGTACAACCCGGATGCGAACTGTGTCGATCAGGCGGGCTGCATTAACGTGCTGACCACCCAACGCCCGTCGCCGCTGGCGAAAGGCAACCCGTCCCACAGTAACCTGGTTCAGGTTGAAAAGGCGTAAGGAGTAGCCGATGACCACTCAGTATGGATTTTTTATTGATTCCAGCCGCTGCACCGGGTGCAAAACCT